>Ga0137321_1000026_pt1 | contig 63038 bp, 47 predicted proteins | sample EasRivERMZT399_2_FD_104758 | JGI IMG/M metagenome (GOLD analysis project Ga0137321, IMG submission 104758) | Soil microbial communities from meander-bound floodplain in the East River, Colorado, USA - East River MetaG ERMZT399_2 | ecosystem: Environmental > Terrestrial > Soil > Floodplain ... | reverse complement strand
TGGACGCCCACCTCCACCACCGCTGCTCCGGATGCACGAGAGGGCACCACCGCTGTCTGGACCGGGAGCCGGATGCTGATCTGGGGAGGCTATGGCACTGGCGGCGTCCTCGGGAGCGGGGCCCGCTACGACCCGGCGACCGACACGTGGGCGTCGATGACGAGCGGCGGCGCACCCACCGCCCGTGCGTACCATCCGGCCGTCTGGTCCGGTAGTCGGATGCTGGTGTGGGGAGGGAGAGGGAGCAGTGACACACGGCTCGGCACCGGCGGCGCATACGATCCCGTCTCCGACCACTGGAGTCCCACCTCCACTCTCGACGCGCCGTCCCCAAGGGTCGGCCACACCGCCGTCTGGACCGGGGAGGAGATGATCGTCTGGGGCGGAGGGGACGTCTTCCTGACGGACACCGGCGGGCGCTATGACCCCGTCGCCGATGCCTGGACCCCCACCTCCACGACGATGGCGCCGTGGACGCGCTCCGGGCACACGGCCGTCTGGACCGGGGACGAGATGATCGTCTGGGGCGGCCTCCTATCGTCAGGTACTCCGTTTGGGACACGTTGGGAGACCGACACAGGTGGACGGTACGATCCCGCGACGAACACCTGGCTGGCGACCTCCACGACCGCGGCCCCCCTGCCGCGATCCGCGCACACCGCGAACTGGATCGGCGGCTCGCTGAGGGTCTGGGGAGGGCTGCTGCAGTTTCACCCCATGCGTGGGGGTGGCGTCTACTCCCTGGGCGCCGCCAGCGATCGAGATCAGGACGGAACCTCACTCTGCGGAGGCGACTGCGACGATCTCGACGGCTCGATCCACCCGGGGGCAGCCCAAACCTGCGACGGGCGGGACACCGACTGCGACGGGGCGATTCCCGCGACCGAGCACGACGCGGACGGCGACGGCGCACCGGAATGCTCCGACTGCGACGATGGGGATCCGGTTCGCTACCCGGGGAACGTCGAGCTCTGCGACGGCATCGACAACGACTGCAGCGGGGTCGTGGACGCCCCGTCACCGCCGGAGTCGAACGACAGCCAGGACAACCAGTGCAGCGGCGACCCAGGGTTCGGGCTCGTCGACGAGGTCTCGGGGAGCGCCGGCTTCAGCGTCCCCGGCGATCCGGCGCAGTTCTGCTGGCCGGCGCAGGCGGGGGCGACGGAGTACCAGGTGCTCCGCTCCACCGCCCGCGATTTCGCGGGGGGGTGCACGTCGTTCGTGACCGGCTCGACCTGCCGGAGCGACCCGACGCTGCCCGCCTCGAAGACCGCGTTCCATTACTTGGTGCGCGCGCTCGCCCCATACGTGGGCAGCCTCGGAGCCGACTCGGCCGGCGTCGAGCGGGCCGGAGTCTGCGGGGTCGAGTTCATCTGCGACGACGGGGTGGACGACGACGGAGATGGGGCCACGGACTGCGCCGACTTCGCCGACTGCTTCGCCGCCGACGGCTGCGTGGCGACGCTCGCCTTCACGGACACCCCCGGGGACGACGCCTCGACGCCGGCGATCGAGCAGTTCTTCCAGGCGGTCCCCGAGGGAGCGTCGGACTACCTCTACCTCTCGCTGAGAGGTCCGACGGTCGCCGACTTCGAGATCTGTGTCGCCCGCGCCGACTTCTACGGCGCGAGCTACTTGAGTATGGCGCCGAGCTTCGGGACAGCGACGTCGGGAGCGTGGGACAAGTGGTACCGCCTCGAGGGCGGGGGCTGGATCGGCCCGGACCTCTCCGGGCATGACAACCTCTTCGGTGACGACTGCGCGGGAGCATACTCCTGGTGCGCAGAGGTCGGTCTCGGAGGGCATATCCCCGCCGCCGCCCCCGCGGAGACGGGGATCTGCGAGGCGTTCGACTACATCACCTGCGGCGATGGGAGCTGGACGTTCACGCTCCAGATCGGCAGCGATCGACTCTCGGCCTGCGGATTCTGAACGCGGCGACGACCCGGGGATCGCGCCAGCCGAAACAGACCTCTACTCGGTTACACCATCGCCCTCAGCCGCCGCGCCGCCAGCGTGCCGGCCACCATCGCGAAGCCGAGCAGGACGGCGGAGGGGAGCAACACCTCGGGCACGCCACCCCCCCACGACAGCAGCTCGTGCAGCCCGTCCATCGCCCACGCCGTCGGAAAGACGTGGGCCGCCTTCTGGATCCACGGCGGCATCACCTCCGACGGCCACCAGCAGCCGCCCAACCCCGACATGAGGAGTGACAGGACGACGCCGGCGCCAGACGCGGCATCTTCGGAGGGGAAGAGCGTCCCGGCGAGCAGGCTCAAGGCCGCGGCGCACGCGACGAGGCTTCCGAGCACCAGCACCAGACCGAGCGGCGATCCTCCCCAGCTGATCCGGAACAGTGTGAGCCCGAGCAGCAGGAAGATCCCGACCTGCACCGACGCCACCGCCGCCCGCCCGCAGAGCTTCCCGGCAATGATCTCCCCGCGGCGCAGCGGCGAGGAAAGGAGGCGGCGGAGCAGGCCGTTCTTCCGCTCCTGCACCACGAGCGCCGAGCCGTAGGTCAGGGTGGCGATCAGGACGAACATCACGAGGTTCCCGGGGATCGACTGGTACAGCCCCGAGGGGGGTCGCCTCCCGCCGGCGACCTCCGACCGGACGCGGACCTTGTCGTCCGCCGGGTCGAGGCCGCCCAGCGCCTCGGCCGCGAGCATGCGAATCGTCGCCTTGTGCAGCGCGACCTGTGCCGCGAACGACCCCTCGGGGTTGGCCCCCTCCTTCTCCACCAGCGCGAGGACCTGCTTCTCGCGGCGCCCGAAGCGCTCCTCGAATCCTGCGGGGATGGTGACGCTGCGCGTCGGCGCCTCCTTGGCCGAAGGGGGAGACTCCGACGGTCCGACCACGGTGAGATCGAAGCTCTCGGAGCGGAGGTGCTCGATCAGCCTGCCCGAGAGCGACGAGCCGTCACGGTCGATCACGAGCAGGCCCACCTTCGCGTCGCTCGGACTCTGCATGCGGGCAATGCTGCCGAACATCCAGACCCAGAGGACGGGCGCGACGAAGATCCAGAACCAGGACGAGCGATCCCGGAGCGTCAGCCGGACGTCGCCGGCGATCAGCGTCCCGATCCTCACAGCGCGCCTCGCAGGTGGCGGCGGCGCAGCAGGACGACGCCGGCGAGAGTCGTCGTGACCGCAAGTGCGGCGAGCACAGCCATCGCGGGGGCCAGCTCCTCGCGCCCGGCCCCGCCGGAAAGCGCCCGGAGCGCCGTCTGGGCCCAGTAGTTCAGCGTGACGAGCGCGACCTTCTGCAGCCAGTCGGGGAAGATCTGGGTCGGGAAGAAGGAGCCGCCCAGGAGCGACATCAACATGACGACGACTCCGCCGACCGTGTCGGCCTGCCGCTCGGTCCGGACCACGGCGAGGACCAACGCGGCGAACCCGGTCACGGTGAACACCAGCAGGAGCGACACGCCGGCGAGCGGCAGCGGCGACCCCCAGTCGATCCCGAAGGCAACGGCCCCGATGGCGAGCAGCAGCCCGAGCGCGATCGCCGAGACCGCCGCCACCCCCAGCACCTTGCCGAGCAGCACCTCGGAGACGGTCGCCGGCGAGGCGAGCATCCGCCGCAGCGTGCCCCCCTCTCGCTCGCGCAGCAGGTCGCGCATCTGGTTCAGCGCCACGAACAGCAGCCCCATCACGCACATCCCGGGGTACATCCAGCCCATGAAGTTGAACGCCCCCTTCGGACTGCCACCCGCCGCGGCCGCCTCCGCCTCCGCGGCGTCACCCACCCGCTCGACCTCCAGGATCGGTGGAAAGAGCAAGGTGCGGGAGGACTGGACCTTGGCGTACACGGTCGTCGCGAGCACCGCGAGCCCCGCCGCGTTCCCCCACCCCTCGCCTTCGAGAAGCAGGCGTAGCCGCGGTCCGTCATCCCCGAGGAGGCGCACGCCGGCCGAGAGGTAGAGCGCCAGGACCTCCGTCATCTGCTTCGCCGCGATCGGCATGATCGCCTGCGCCGGGTTGCGCAGCAGTTCCAGCTCGACGGCCCGGCCATCGAGCAGGTTCTCGAGCAGCCCCGCGGGGAGCACCAGGAGCGCCGCGTACCCGTCGTTGCGCATCTTCGCCAGCCCCTCGTCGCGGCTGTAGACCCGCAGCACATCGAGGTGCTTCGCGGCCTCCGGGTTCTGCGAGGCGCCGGCGAGCATCTCGCCGAGCCGGCTGTCGGCCCCTTCCTCGTCGAGCACCAGCACCCGCAGGACGGGCGTCTTGTCCTCGTCGCCCATGTTGCCGAAGACGAGGGCCATCATGCCGGCCATGGCGAGCGGGATCGCCAGGCTCATCAGCAGGCCCCACGGCTGCGCCAGGCGCCGGCGCAGGTCGTGCCGCATGAAGAGAAGAATCCGGCCCATCAGTCCCGCAGCTCCCGCCCGGTCAGCTTCAGGAAGAGACTCTGCAGGTTCGGCTCCAGGATGCGCAGGTCCTCGAACTTGTGCCCCCCCTGGAACAGCTCCCGCACGAGGCCGTGGCAGGCGGCGCCGTCGGCCGCGGTGAACGACACGCCACCCTCGCCGGCGGTCAGCAGGGATACGCCGGGGCAGCGCTGGGCGAGCGCCCCCGCGGCCTCGCCCGACAGATCCGCCCGCACCTGCACGATCGGCCCGCCACCGACCAGGCGGTGCATCTCCTGGAGCGTCCCGGTGGCGAGCACCCGGCCATGGTCGATGATCGCCAGGCGATCGCAGATCGCCTCCGCCTCCTCCAGATAGTGGGAGGTGTAGAGGACGGCCCGCCCCGCCTTCACCTGCGCGCGGATCACCTCGAGGATGTGCAGCCGCGCCTGTGGATCGATGCCGACCGTCGGCTCGTCGAGGAGCAGAAGGTCGGGAGAGTGAACCAGCGCGACCGCGAGATTCAGCCGGCGCTTCAGTCCTCCGGAGAGCTTGCGAGCCCGATCGCGCGCACGCTCCGTGAGCCCGACCAGCGCCAGCGCCTCGCGCACGCCGCTGGCCAGCGCCTCGCCTCGCATCCCGTACACCTGGCCCCAGAAGCGGACGTTCTCCTCGCAGGAGAGGTCCTCGTAGAGGGCGAGATCCTGAGGCACGATCCCCATCCGCTGGCGCGCCTCGCCGCCGCGCGCCGAGATCTCGCGGCCGAACACGAGAACCTGACCCGAGGCCGGAGGCAGGAGCCCGGAGATCATGGAGATGGTGGTGGTCTTTCCCGCTCCGTTCGGGCCCAGGAACCCGAACACCTCACCCGGCCGAACGGCGAAGCTCACCCCGTCGACGGCATGGACGTTCCCGTAGGCGTAGCGGACGTCCTGGACCTCGAGCGCGAACGGACTCTCCCCCATGCACCCCCCCTGTGGGCCGCGGCCGGCCCGGTGTGCCGTGGTCTACGTCGCCATCCCGCCTCAGGTTGCGGTCGTCACCCCCAGTTCCGCGTTCCTCGCATGCGCCTAGCCGGGGTCCTTCGATTCGCAAGTTCGTGACGAACTTGCTCCCTCAGGACTTCGCGCATCCGCGCGAAGCCGATCCCACACCTCGCGCAGGGGCGGCACGCGGGAGCCTGGGACGACGCTGTAGCGATCGAAGTCGGTCACGCCGAGCGAGCGCAGGAACGGCTCGTCCAGGAGCGTTTGGCCGGTCAGCGCCGCGGGGTCGTGCCGGACCATGCCGACAACCGCGTCAGCCATGATCTCCGGTTTCCGCCAGAGCGAGGGGTCGCCGAGGTTCCAGTTCACGCTCGCCTGGCTCTCGATGATCGTGAGCGGCCAGAGCGCGTTCGCCGCGATCCCGTCCTCCCGCAGCTCCCGCGCGAGCCCGAGCGCGATCATGGTCATCCCGAACTTCGACGCCAGGTAGGCGATCCGCGTCGGCAGGAGATCCAGATCGAGGGGGGGTGAGATCGTGATGAGGTGGCCGCCTCGCTCGCGGAGGTAAGGGATCGCGGCCTGACAGAGAAAGAAGGTCGCATCCAGGTTGACCTTCATCACCAGGTCGTAGCGCTTCTCCGGGGTCTCGAGCAGAGGCCGCCACCAGAGCGCGCCGGCGTTGCTGACCACGATATCGAGGCGCCCGAACCGCTCGACCGCGGAGGCGACGAGCGCCCGCACCTGCTCGCGGTCACGGACATCGCAGGCAACCGCGTGCGCCGTCCCGCCGGCCGCCTCGATCTCGGCAATGACGGTATGGATCGTCCCCGGGAGCCGCTCTCGGGCGCGCACCGATTTCGCGGCGACGACGACCTGCACTCCCTCGCGCGCCAGGCCGAGCGCGATGGCGCGCCCGATCCCGCGGCTGCTTCCCGTGACGATCGCGATCTTTCCCGCAAGGTCCACGTCGGTTCCCCCCGGGGCACCCTAGCTCACCGACTGGGTGATACTTGACACGGAACGGCGCTCGGTATGCAGGCTCCTCGGCGCGCCCTCCGCACCAGTTGGTTCGATCCCACGCTCGGCCAACGTCCTCACGAGTTCCTCGAGCACCTCTTTTCGCCGGCGGATGAAGGCGGAGGCGAAACACCGCCAGAACATCCAGTTCGCGCGCTCAAGTACGCGTTGGCGCTGCATGTCGTCGGCCCACCTGTCCGCACCGTGGTACTTGTCGCCGTCGCACTCGACCGCAAGCCGAGCATCGTCGTGTCCCTCCACCACCATGTCGATGCGGTACTGCCCAACCCGTACTTGTGGCGTTACCCAGTAGCCACGCTGCGTGAGCTCGTCGTACATCTCGCGTTCGAACGGGGACTCACACAGTTTGCGTAGGTCCTCCACGCGCGCTTCATCCTGCGTGAATGGGGCCGCGAAGTGACTGATGAGACTGCGCCGCAACCGGTCCGCCTCGCTCAAGTGCTCCAGCTCCACCGAGCGCACCAGGTACATTCGATCCATCGCCCGCGAAGCCGCCACGTTGAAACGCTGCGCAAAAGTATCGCGGGAAAGCGGCGCGCCAACCTCATTGGGCGCTGACACCATGGAGAGAAACATGATGTTGCGTTCCTTTCCCTGGAACGTGCGGGCATCACCGCACGCGATGCGATGGCGTTGCATGAGTTCCGGCCCGATCTCATCGGTTAGCCGCTCAAATATCGCCAGAGCCTGCTTGTCGGCGAGCAGCGAGACGACGCCGATGGAGCGCCCAGCCATGCTAGGGTCCGTCACAATCAGTTTGATTTCATCGACGATAAAGCGCACCTCGGGCAGATTGACGTAGTCCTTGCGGTGCCCGTCCTGCACAACTACGTCAACGAGCGGTGGGTCGAGGCGTTCGGAGGCTTTTGGCACGCGTAGCGGCCGCAGCTCGTGATTGTAGAACTCTCGCTTGGAGTACTCGATGATGGGGCCGACGCAGCGGAAATGCTCCCTTAGCATCACCGAGCTTTTGGCGAACACAACCTTGAATAAGTCATAAATGGAGCGTTCCGGCGACATCTGCGGCCGATAGGTCTCCACCTGGTTGCCGAGGAAGCGGCTCATGAGGCTACGAATCTTGTCCTCCTCGAGGCCAACACCCTCGGGGGAGACCTGCTTGTCGTCGCCGACTATCAGCACCTTCTGCGCCCTCAGCAGGGAAGGCAATGCAGTCAGATCCGATTGTGACGCTTCGTCGATGACGACGAGGTGGAAGCAGCCCAGTTCTGCGGGCAGGGATTCGGACACGCGGTAATGGGGCATTATCCAGCATGGCACTGCGGGGTTCGCCTTCGACGCTGCCATGCGGGCATCCTGCCGGTAGCGCACCGCGCGCTTGCCCGTGCCCCTGCCGATTTTCTGAATCGCGTTGAGATACGCCTGCAAGGCGGCTCGAATGCTGGGCGAAGCATTCTCGGATACTTTCAGCCACGTTCGCTTCACGACGACGTCGCGATAGGCGCGCGACAAATCGCTCTCCACGTCGTAGCGGTCCTTCGCCAGCCGCTTCAGCTCTTCGCGGGCGTCAATCGATTCGAGGTGGGTGACCAGACGCCTCAGGCGCCAAGCCTTGCGCCAGTTATCCGGTAGAAGGTGGTCAACCGTGCCCTCAAGTCTCTGTTTGAGCGATGTGGCGTACTGCGGCGCACCCGAGGCCTCAACCTTGTCGCAGCCGTCCCGCACGGTAGCGAGATGCGTGCCCAGACCCAGCACGCGAGATAGATCCGCCATCAGCGCCGACCACTCAGCCTGCATTCGGGTGTCGTCAATCTCAGGATTGCCTAGCGTCTCGGAGAAAAACCGACGAAGGTCCTCAATGACGCGGCCGGTTCGGCGTTCCAGCACGTTCTGGAAGCGCTCCTTCGCGGCCCAGACGTTGGCGAGCCGGTTCTTGGCGAGGTGGTGCCGGAGGGCGTTCTCCAACTCAGCCAAACGCTGCGAGTCATCTGCCACGTCGCGAGCATGAGCCCAACTGGGGAACACATGAAGAGCCGCGGCGAAGAGTTCTCCCTCCGCCTGCACTACGCCCTTCACCCTGAGGTAGATGGCGTACTCCTGGGCGGCGGCCAAGCCGCCTCCCGGTCGGTCCCCCGGTATCGTTTCGAGCTGAAGCTCGGGCGCAAGAGCGTTCCAGCGCAAGGCAAGTTCGCGCAGGCGTTTCAGTAGCGAAAGATGCTTGGCCACATGCTGCCAGCTTTCAGCGTCGGCCGGGGGACTGCCGAGAACACGAACACCGTTCAGTTGCCTCTTCTGCTCTGACTTGCCTAATAGCCCTTTCAGACCGAAGGGGCTCTTGCCTTCAGCGAGATTATCTACCGCTTCCGCGATCTCGGTATCAATCTCGATGCCTGCGGGCGTGGTAACCGGCCGCTCAAGAAAAACCTTGCGCGATCCGACCGCCTGCTCAAGCGCGGCGCCGAGGGCCTCCAGCACTCGCAGGAGCTTCTCGTCCCTACCGAGCCGAAGCCGCTCGCGCATGGCGGCCGCCCAGGAACGATCAGCCTGCACGACTTCCTCGCGTAGGCGATGAAGGGCCTCGATGTGGGTGAGGAGTTTCTGAGCGTGGGCGAGGGTCTCCTGACTCGAATCGGCGAGCGCCGGGACGACGCCGCTTTCTACAGCCTGCTTCAGCTTTTCGAACTGGGACAGGTCCTGGTGAAGCTCGAGCAGTGCTTTGGAATCGGGAAACTCCACGAGCTGCGGCAGCGACGAATCGAGGTAGTCAATATCTTGACCCAGCGCACGCCTTGCCTCGCGCAGCCGCCCAACGTCCAGGTCCGAGAACTGTGGTGAGAACTCGGGACCGATTCCAAGCGAGTCGGGAATCCACTCAAACTGTCCGGCGTTGCCAACTACCTCACGCGCGGCGTCCTGAGGGTCAAGCTCCTCGGTCTCCAACGCGACCTTGGCGAGGTTCCGTCTTGCCCATTCGCCAATCTTGCGGTCGATGCTGGCAAGCTTGCCGTGGAGGGCATCAATGGATTCCTCGAGATGGTTGATGGCTCTCGCGGTACTGGTGCGATCAAGGCCCTGCACCTCGGAGGCAATCCTGTGGATGGCGTGTTCGAACTGCTTCATGCCCTCCTGTTCGCTCGTCAGCAGCGAAATAGCGAGCGGACGGATTTCCTCAGGCAGTTGTTCCTGGAGCACCGCCAGCGCCGGGTCCTTCATCGAGGTCACGAGCACCCGTTTCCCCTCGGCCAGGTAATGACAGATGACGTTGGCGATGGTGTGCGTCTTGCCCGTACCAGGCGGACCCTGCACGACGACGCCATCGGAAATATCCAACAACTGGATGATGCGGACCTGCTCGTCGTTGTAGGGCTTGGGGAAGTAGAGGTCGCGCACCTTTGTGCCACTCGTGCTGCCCTCGGAGTGGTATGAGGCGGATACACCACGGAAAGGTGGCAGTTCGACATCGGGGTTGGTCGTATCCGGATCGGTTACGACCGCAGCCACCGCGGCCGGGTAGGACTCGGCTTCCTCGGCTTGCTTCTTCAGTTTTTCCAGATCTTGCAGGAACAGATTGTTGGTGCGGGGACGCGCGAAAAGCACCCACGTGTCGGTGACTGTGAGCCTGTCGTCCGCCGTGGGAAGCGTCCGGTTCTCCGCCGGCACCTCATTCGGCCAGTACCTGCCGTTCGCGTCGAGGTTGGTGACCGCCGTATGAAGCAGCGGCTCGAAAGTGCCGCGGTCAAACGGCGAGAAGGTCCTCATCGCCTCCCCGAAGAACTTCTTCGCCGCTTTCTCGAGATCGGCAACGCCAGGGTTGTTGACGGATTCATACCAGTCAACCTCGATGCGAGCATCGACATTTCGTGGCCGGATTTCCACGTCGGCCGTCACAGCGTTGAGCGACATCTCGACTAGGCGTCCAACCAACGGATAACTCACAATCGTGCCGCTTGACTTCCAAATACCGAGACCCACGCCCCAGACGAGTTCGAGCTGTGCTTCGACGATGCTGCCCTCGAGCTGGTGCTTCAGCGTGAACAGCTGGGAATAGAGGCGGTGCGCGGCAACAGCAGCAGGTGGCTTGCCGCGCAATCGAGCGGACTGCTGAGAGAACTCGATGAGGGAGAGAAGTCGATCTCTTTCGACTGTCATCGGGCTCCTGCGCGGGGGCCTTCAAGCTGAGCAGGTTGTCCGCGAAGGTCACGCGACTGTCGAAGAGGTCGGAACGTGGCCTGAAGGTACGTTGCCGCTTCTGCCACACGCATGCTCGGCTCCGGCCGCGGCTCGTTCTTCTTGCCAAGCCAGACCAGCTCGAGCCTAGACCTCTGGTTCGCCATCGTCACCTCGCTCGGCGCCTGACCGCGTCGAGGCCCGCGGAGGTCAACCGGTACCGCTGCAGGCGGCTTCTCGGCTTGTCGGGGATGGTGCGCTCCACCAGGCCCTCAGCCAGCAGGGATCGAATCGCCACATGCAGCGGCCCGGAGGCCTGCTTTTGGCCCAAGCGCTTCGCCAGCGGACCCTTCCCAAGGGGTTGTCCGCGCAGGGTCATGAGGACGCGGCGCTGCAACGACTCTAGCCTCGACCCTAGCTCTGAGTCTAGCTCCGAGCCTAGCCCCGGCGAGCCTTCGGCGGGCGGGGCGATGGCGGCAAGGAAGGTGACGACCATCCACCCTTGTCGCTCCTGGAAGGTGGGTGGGGGGATCCCGGCTGCTTTGCACTCGGCGATGACGCGATTCGTGCCCCTCCCCCAGACCTCTACCGCTCCGGTCCGGTGGAAAGCCTCCGCGATCAGAGGGTTCCGTAGTTCGGAGCGATGGCGCCCGGAAAGATCCTCCAGCGTCAAGCCGGAGGGGAGACGGCCGTAGCTCTGAATCTCAACCCTGTCGTCGAAGACGACGATGGCTACATGCCCGCCGTAGTACGAGTAGTCCCGGTGCATGACCGCGTTCAGCAAGATCTCGCGCAGGGCGTTAGGTGGAACCGGGAAGCGGTCCTCGCGGAATATCTTCCCCTCGGGAAAGCGCGCTCCGAGGGGCAGCGTCCTCTCGAGGAACGCCATGCCCTCCCGCACCATCGCAAAGGCGTGCAAGTGCTCCTGCCGGTTGTCCACGATCGGTCCCGTGATCTCCGTGCCTCGAAAGCGCCCCATTTTCAACAGGCACTGGGGATAGCCCGAGAGGAACTCCGTGCCGTAGAGGACCTGGGCAGCCTGCGTGAGCAGCCCCTTCAGCCGTACGCCGAGTCGATCGAGGATGTCGCCAACATCGCGGCTCGTGTCGGGAGGGATCCTGCTCTGCTGAATAGCCAGCTCGCGCGTGCGGAGGATCTCCCTTCGATCCAGCTCCTTGAGAGTCAGACCTTCCGCGGGCTGGTTCTCCCATCGCCGCCTCGCGTGACCGCGATCGAGGAGCAGCTTCTCGTATCGTGCCTGCGACATCTTGCGTGTGGTGCTGCTGAGCCGCTCGTACGGACGCCCCTCGAAGGTGAAGGGGACCGAGTCAGAAGCTCCTTCGACACGGAGGGCGAGGATCTCCCGTCCCTTGTCGAACGGCAGCCGTTCCACTGGGACGTTCAGGGGAGGCTCGAACCGGTCCAGCGCCTGGGCGATGTCGCGCAGCGTCTGGTCGGAAACCTGCTGCCCCTCGGGGCTGCCGTTCGGGCGCACCCCGAAGAGGACCATGCCACCTGTGGCGTTGAGAAAGGCACAGACCGTCTGCAATGCCTCGCGCAGCTCACCGGTCGAGCGCTTGAACTCCAGCGTCGGCCCCTCCCCCTGCTTCAGAAGCCTGCCGAGTTCCCTTGCGGTGGCAGGAGCCTTGGGGATCATGCCAGCCTCCATTACAACGCGAACGGTGACTCGATCATATGCCGCTGATCTACCTGCCTTCCGGTTCGCGCGATCTGGTCGGCGCGCTGGCGGAGGCGTGGCGCCTGATTCTGGACCCTACTTAGGCGTGTGAGGATAGCGCGAATCGTTCGCAGCAGGGGAGCAGGACGGGGTCAATCCGACCTACCGGCAGGCGGCGAGCGCCTGCGGACGGTACACCGCGGCGCCCTGCGGACGCAGCGTGCTGTTCAAACGGACGCCGTACGACCCTTCCCGATACCCGTTGCCCGGGACCACGAAGTAGCGTTTCCCCAGCGAGGGGGTGAAGGTGAGATTCTGGAGTCCGCCCGTGGTGCAGGCTCGCGGCACGTGGGTACCGAACGCACCGAGCGTCCCCTCGTACACCTCGCAACCAGGTCGTAACGCTTCTCGGGCGTCTCGAGCAGCGGCCGCCACCAGAGCGCGCCGGCGTTGCTGACCACGATATCGAGGCGCCCGAACCGCTCGACCGCGGACGCGACGAGCGCCCGCACCTGCTCGCGGTCGCGCATGTCACAGGAGACCCAGTGCGCCACCCCCCCGGCCGCCTCGATCTCGGCAGCGACGGTATGGATCGTTCCTGGGAGCCGCTTCCGCGAGCGCACTGACTTCGCGGCGACGACGACCTGCACTCCCTCGCGCGCCAGGCCGAGCGCGATCGCGCGCCCGATCCCGCGGCTGCTTCCCATGACGATCGCGACTTGTCCCGAAAGGTCCACCCGTTCCCCTCCGGCGAGCATTCTAACCGTTCGCTGGCAGGCCCGGACGCTCCGGAGTGAACCCGACCATGATCTCGGTAATCTCCCTACTGCCCGAGCTCGCGCGGCTGTGGTCCACTAGGGTCTCGCAGGGAGCTCAGGGCCGCCCGCCGACCTGCCAGCGCCAGCGGTCGTGAGTGAGCACCGAAGCCGATAGGTCCGAACCCCCGGATCTAGCGGCACCGGCCCCCGCTTCCCCTCCCCCGGGGAGGCGGGGGTCACCTTCCGTCACCGCGTTTCTTCACCGAGAAACGCGAGCAGCTCGCGGTTGACCTCCTCGGCGTGGGTCCAGTTCAGACCGTGGGGTCCGCCCGCCACGACGGCGAGTCGGCTACCCTTGACCGCGTGGTGGATGCGCGTTCCTGTGACGGCAAGGGGGAGTATCCGGTCGGCATCACCGTGGACCACCAGGGTGGGGACGTTTATTCGCCCGAGGTCCTGCCGGAAGTCGGTCAACCACGCCTCGACACAATCCAGGGTGGCCTTGGGAGACGCTCCGGCTGCGACGTTCCAGCCGAGTCGGACGACCTCGTCGCTGATCTTCTTCCCCCGCAACACATCGAGGTTGTAGAAGTTCGAGAAAAAGGTGGTGAGGAACGCCGGCCGGTCGGCGACGATGGCTTGCTTGATGCCGTCAAACACGCTGCCATCGATCCCCTCCAGGTTATCGGCCGCTTTCAGCAGGAAGGGTGGGATCGCGGCCATGAAGACCACCTTGCTGACTCGCTCGGAACCGTGAGCGCCCATATAGCGGGCCACCTCGCCGCCTCCCATCGAAAAGCCCACCAGTGCCACCTCACGCAGATCGAGCTTGCGGATCAGCCGGTGCAGGTCCTCGGCGAGCGTGTCGTAGTCGTACCCCGACGTCGGCTTGCTGGAGTTCCCGAATCCCCTGCGGTCGTAGGTGATCACCCGGTGACCGGCAGCCAGCAGGACGGGCACCTGCTTCTCCCAGGAGCTGCCGCTCAGCGGCCAGCCGTGGATGAGCAGCACCGGCCTTCCGCTACCGTGGTCTTCGTAGTAGAGATCGATGTTGCTGGAGTTCTCCTTGCCTACATTGACGAAGTTCATCAGGGCTCTCCGTGGCTCCGTATCTCTGGCCGGTTGGTCTGCATCGGGGGGTCTTCGACTATCCAGCGCGCAACGCCTCCTCGGGCTGGCACACTTCGTCTCACTGGGGGCAGTTTCCGGGCGGCGGGACGCTGCTCCTGGGACCAAGCCCGGGAGCAGCGTGTCAGCGGTCAGGCGCGAACGTTAGTGACCCGCGGTGGGGTAGGAAGGAACCCCCTGGGTTCGGGCAGCATCCTTCAGGTCGCCCACGAAACCCGTGGCTTCAGTCCGCAGCGTCGCCTTGGCCTCTTCGTAGGCGGTTCCGGTCCGGTCCTTGAGCTCCTTCGACTTGCGGGCCAGCCACTCGCGCGTGTCCTTCCCCGCGCAAGGAGCGTACAGCAGGGCGAGGCCAGCGCCCACCACGGCGCCCACGAGGAGGCCCGTCAGCATCCCATTCATGTTGCCATTCTCGGTCATGATTCCCTGCCTTTCTATTCTGCGTGACGTTACGGGGTCCGACTCAACAGCACCTGAAAGAAGGTCCGCATGCCTCTGGCGAGGACCTGGGCCGTGCGACTGGCGGCGTGAACCGGCGCCGCAACCGCAGCCGCCGACTTCTCGATCATCCGGTTCGCCTGGCGACCGTAGTCCCGCACGGCTTCGATAGCGCTCTCCACCGCAAGCCACTTCTCCTCGGCACGCGCGGTGAGACTTCCAATCCTCTGGGCCGTAATCTTGAGCTCCTGCGCCAGCGGCTCCACGATCGCCCTCAGCTCCTCAGCCGACCGCACGACCTGATCGACCCGCTTCTTGAGGTAAAGCAGCCCGATCACCAGACCGACCACGAGGACGACGATTCCACCCGACGCCACGTAGACTGCAACCTCTAAAGCCACTGGGAGTTGCGTTTCCATTGTCGCTCTCGCTATGGACGGCGAAGGGATCCAGCCTCACTCACGCGTTGCTCCTCTGATGCTTGAATGATATCGACCGCGGCACGGCGGCTGCCATGGGGTGAACACCCCAATCGCTTCGACTTGTGCTTCCAGGTTGTCGGGAGGTAGTTCTTCCGATGCGGCGCGGCTCAGGGGCAGGCGGCGATCTTCTGGGGAAGGCATACGGCAGCGCCCTGCGGGCGCGGCGCGCCGTTCGAACGGACGCCGTACGACCCCTCGCGATACCCGTTCGCTGGGACCACGAGGTAGTAGCGTCTCCCCGGCGCGGGAGTGAAGGTGAGACTCCGGGCTCCGCCCGTGGTGCAGGCTACCGGCACGTGCGTGCCGAACGCGCCGAGCGTCCCCTCGTACACCTCGTAGTCCTCGTCACCGGCCGCGCACGAGGCGCTCCAGATCAGGAGGAGGTCACCCGAGGTGAGGCGAGACACGTGGAGTGGAAGCCCGGCGACCTCTCCCCCGCCCGGCAGCCGTCCCGCGCCGGGGGCCGCGGTCCGCAGATCCGCCTCGGTGCTCGCGTTCCAGGGAGGCGACAGCCAGCGACTCCGGGACTCGAGCGCCGATCCCGCGTTGCGGGAGCGCACTCGTGCGCGCCAGTGGTACGCGGTGTCTGGATCGAGCCCGGTCGCGGCTGTCGAGACCAGCATCCCTGCGGTGCTGCTGTCGATCCAGGCAGGCGCGAGCACGGTGTCGCTGCCGTCGAACGCCACGCCGGCGGGCTTGATCTCCCACTCCGGACGGATTGGGGAAGGCCCCTGCGAGCTGCGCGCGACGAACTCGACGCGGAACGCGGTCAGGTCGTCGGAGCTACCCTGCGGGAGGATCGGGGCTGCGCTACCTGCACTGCGCTGGCGCGGCAGCACCGGCACACCGGAGACGCCATTCCCGAGGAACAGGCGCGCCTCCCCCTCGTCGAGGGCAGTCTCCTGCTTCCCCGGCACGCCGATCAGGAGATCGGCATACCCGTCGGCATCCACGTCTCCGCCGCCGGAGATCGCCTGGGCGAGGTACTCGTACGGCTGCACCCCCTCGACTCGCCAGTCCGGAAGGGGGCCCGGGCCTGCCGCGGAGCCGAGGAACAGGAGGGCCTCCCCGGCCTCCACGCCATACCCGTCGAAGCTGGAGGCCGCGATCAGGAAATCCGCGAACCCATCCCCGTTCACGTCCCCGGCGCGGGCGACCGCGGAGCCGACCTGCGCGTCCGGCTGCTCTTCCAGGAAGGTCCAGTCGGCGACGGTTCCCGGACCGGTAGGCGAACCGTGGTACAGCGCGACGTAGCCGCCATCGACACTCACGAGGTCCAGGAAGCGAGTGCCTACCAGCAGATCGGCGTACCCATCTCCGTCTACGTCCCCGGCTCCGGCCACGGCGGCGCCGCAGGCCGCCTGGTCCTGGTCCGCCTCCGCGCTCCACGCCGGCAGCGTCACCAGCCCCCCCGCTGAGCCGCGGAAGAGGTACGCTCGCCCCTCGTCGAACTGGCCATTGTCGAACCCGGGAGCCCCGACGAGGAGATCGCCGAAACCGTCGGCATCCGTGTCGAAGGCGGCCGCAAGCGCGGAACCGAACGCCGCTCCCGCCTGCCCGCCTGTCAGGCGCGTGACCGGTGCCGAGCGCGGGCCGGTTCCGCTGCCGTAGTACACGTACGTGGCGCCAGCGTCCGTGGCGCCGTCGTCTCGCGCGGGTGCACCGATGGCAAGATCCGCGAACCCGTCCGCATTCAGGTCGCCAGCCCACGCGACGGCCGCCCCGAACCGCGCTCCGGGTTGATCCCCGGCCGCGCTCCAGGCGGCCGTGGCGCCCAGACCGGTCGGGCCTCCGAGATGGAGCACCGCCCTCCCGGCGTCCACGAACCCCTGATCGAACCCCGGAGAGCCGATGATCACATCGGCGTACCCGTCGGCATTCACATCTCCCGCCCCTGCGAGCGCGCTGCCGAAGGCGGCACCCACCTGGCCTCCGTCGCGCTCCCAGGCCGGCGTGGGCGCCAGACCCGCGGCACCCCCGAGGAAGAGCAGCGCCCGTCCCTCGTCCACCTGGCCGTTGTCGTAACCGGGCGCGCCGACGACGACATCCTCGTAGCCGTCGCCGTTCACATCCCCCGCGAAGGAGAGCGCGGCGGCGCTGGACGCGCTCGCCTGACCGCCGTGCGCCGACCAGGAAGGGCTGCTGGCCGGGCCCGAGGGCCCGCCTCGGAACAGGATGGCTCTTCCCTCCTCGATCTGGCCGTGGTCATAGTAGGGCGCCCCAGCGACGACATCCCCGTAACCGTCGCCGTCGACATCGATCGCGGCGACCGACCAGCCGAAGCGTGCGGCGTACTGGCCTCCGTCCGCGGTCCAGGTCGGCGCGGCGGACAGACCGGCGGGCGAACCCTGGAACACGAAGACTCGCCCCTCATAAAACAGGTTGTTCTGGAAGGCGCTGGCCCCGATGACGACGTCACCATACCCATCCCCATTCACATCGCCGGCCGCGGCGACCGAGACTCCGAACTCCGCGCCCGGCTGACCGCCGTTTGCCTCCCAGGCCGGCGTCGTCCCCAGCCCCGAGGCGGAACCGCGATACAGAAACGCCTTCCCCTCGTCGATGACCCCCTCGCCCTTGTCGTCGAGCACCGCGCCGACCAGCACGTCGCTGTAGCCATCCCCGTCCACATCCCCGGCGCCGCAGACGTCGAAGCCGAACTCCGCGCTGAGCGAGTCCGGCTCCGCGATCCAGGCCGGAGTGCTCGCCAGGCCGCCCGCTCCGCCGTGATAGACGTAAGCCCGCCCCTCGTCGAGGTGCCCGTTGTCGTACAGGACGGCTCCGACGATCACGTCGGAGTAGCCGTCCGCGTTCACGTCCCCTGCCGCCGCCACGGAAATCCCGTACTGCGCACCGGCCTGGTTCCCCTCTCCTACCCAGGCCGGCGACGAGCCGAGACCGGTCGCGGAGCCGAGAAAGAGGTACGCGCGTCCCTCGTCCACCTGGCCGTTGTCGTGGAGGTCGGCGCCCACGATGACGTCCCCGAAGCCATCGCCGTTCACATCCCCCGCGGCCGCGGCCACGACGCCGAACAGCGCGCCGGCCTGCCCTCCCTCGGCGCTCCATACGGGGTTGGCGGAGAGCCCGGCGCCGCCGCCGAGGTAGAGGTACGCCCGGCCTTCGTTCACCTCACCATTGTCGTAGCCAAACGCGCCGACGATCACGTCATCGAACCCGTCACCGTTCACGTCCCCCGCCGCCGCCGCCGTGACGCCGAAGTACGCCTCGGGCTGATTCCCCTCCGCGGTCCAGGCGGACGCCGACTGGAGCCCTCCGGCCGAACCGAGGTACAGGAAGGCCTTCCCTTCGTCCGCCTCGCCGTTGTCGAAGACGTGCGATCCGGCGATCACATCCCCGAACCCATCCCCATTCACGTCCCCTGCCGGTGAGAGGGCGACGGAGAAGAACGCCGCCAGCTGATCCCCCTCGGCCGTCCACTGGGGCGGGCCGGCGAGCATCGCGATCGTCAGCGGGTAGGGAGCATCGCCGTCGTCCACCTCGATCACGACCTCACGCTGGCCGCCGCGAGCGCTCGCCGCGAGACGCGCCGGCAGCCGGCGCCCCGCGCCGTCGCTCGCGGCCAGGGAACGAAGCGCGAACGCCGCCTCCCCGCCCGGCCGGCGCAGCGTCAGCAGGCTGCCATCATCCGCCTCCACCGGGGAGAGGGTCCCGCCCAGCCGCAGGTGGATGCGCAGCGGTCCCAGTGCTCCCGGTTCGGGTGGCGAGGGAATCACGATCTCGTAGGCGAGGCCGCGATCCTCGTTCCGCAGGCGCTCGCGCACGGCGCCGCGGTCGAGGAGGATCTCGGCTCCTTCCGCCTGGATCACGGGCGGCGGGAGCACGGCCGCCGTCGCACTCCGGCTCCAGGCCAGGAGATCGAGGCGGAGGTCCCACCCCCCCGGTCCCTCCTCGCGCGGGGAAACCCGGATGCCGCTCGCAGACACGAAGGCGCGGACCTCGGCCGCGCGGTTGACCAGATGCCACGCCGCGGGGAGGTCCGGGTATGGGGTCGATGACTTCCAGGTGGCCCGGCGCTCCGCCCGGGCAATCTCCGCCTCGGCGCCGGCGCTCCAGGCTTGGGGAAAGCCTGTCGCCGCCGGGAACTTGCTGACCCGGCCAGGGGGAGCCAGCAAGGACGCGGGTCGGGGCGCCTCCGTCGCGGCGGCGGGCCAGGCCAGCGCCGCCACCACGCATCCCACCAGCAGCCGCCACCGGTCCACGCTGCCCCCTCGCACCCGGACTGCGGCGCGTCTCCTACCCCGCTCTACACACGACTCCCTTCCTCTACGGACCCCGAAAAGATGAAATAGGTCACGCCTCCGGTGCCGTCGTCTTCTCCACCTTGGCCCGCAGCTTCCGCAGACGCTCCGCATCGGCGGCGCGCCAGTGCCCGATCCGGAGCTTGCGGGCGACGGTTTCCTTGGCGCAGTGCAGCGAGGAGACCAGGTGCCCCTCAGCGGAGAAGAAGTGGGCCCGGTTGCGCGGGCCGACGACCACGAGGGTGTCGTGCCGGGTGTCGACGTACGCGGCGTCGGGGCCCGCCGCGCGCAGATCGTCGATCGCCTTGCGCGTCGGCCGTTCTCCGCCACGATGTCGCACCTCCGCGTGCAGCGTGCGCCGCCCTCGCCCCTTGAGATCCTGCTCGATGCGCCGTCGGAGGCCGCTCCGGATAGCGGCGATCCGGCGCTGCAGGACGTCGTCGGGGATCCGCGCGCCGGCCGCGCGGCGGCTCAGCTCGGCACACTCCGCCTGGCCCCAGAGCAGCGCGGCACGCCACGGCTTGGCCTCCGGGGCAGCCGCGGCAACAGCCTCCTCCCCCACCTCGCCGCCGGCTATCAGGTTGAGCCCGACCCGGCAGCCCCGGCGCCCGCCACTCGTCAGCACGAGCTGCAGCGTGATCGCCAGGCCGCGCTCCGCCGCCGGCAAGCCGGGGATCGGGAAAAAGCCGGCGCAGAGCTGGCCGGCGATCTCCTGACGCGCCGCCGGGCGCTGGATCTCGGGGAGCAGATCCGTGACCAGCGACCGCCCGTCGACCTCGACCTGCAGGACTTCCGGACGGGTCTCGTCGTACAGGCGGTCCACGCGCGGATGGCGGAGATCGAGGCACAGCTGCCCGAAGTCGGTCCAGCGCGGGGCGCCGCTCCCCTGGTACCCCGCGAAGACATCGCGCACCTTCGGCGGCGTGGCGTGCACGCATTCAGCCCCGCCGCAGCGATGACAGAAGGCGCGACCGGGGCGGAACGCGGCGGCGGCCTCGATCACCTCCTCGACGAAGGCAGCGATCCCTCTGTCGACCGCAGCCGCCAGCCGCGCCCCGCCCGCCGCGGCGTCCGCGATGCTGATCCTGAGCGCGATCTCCAGGTCGGGAAGGCGGCCGCTCACCAGGTGTCCACCGGGGCTCGCCGCCAGCCGCCGCCGCACCTCGGCGACGACCTCCCGATGCCAGCGCTCCCCGAGCGCCGCGCCGCCCGGCTCCGACGGAGTCGCGAGGCCGACGGCACCCACCCTGGTCCTGTCGCTGGAGTGAGACATGCACGGATCTCCACGCGCCGCCTTCAATATCCTCGCCCCGCGGCAGCGTCGGTGGCGCCAGCGTATTCCCCACCCGGCAGCAGCGTCAATCAGACCTTCCCTTCCTCAGCGAACGGCGATAGCATCGCGGCCGATGCCCGGAAAGCCTCGCCGCAAGGACCTTCCCACCCCGACCACCCCCGAGGACGCGCTGGCCGCCTTCGACGAGCGGTACGACGCCGGCGACTACGAGGGGGCGCGCGAGATCGCGGAGCGCAGCCTCAAGCGACACCCGTCCCACCCCGCGCTGCTGCACGCGCGGGGGCTGGCGCTGTGGGGTCTGGGGCGCACGCAGTCGGCCGCGGAGGCGATCCGGCAGGCGACGGAGCTCGACCCGAGCGAACCCGACGCCCACCTCGACCTGGCGGCGTTGCTGATCGACGCTCTCGGCCAGCCGCACGAAGGGCTCGAGCGCCTGAAGGCCGCCCGACGGGCGCTGAGCGAGCCGCAGCACCGCGCCGCCATGCACGCGTTGCGCGGGCACGCCTTCCAGGCACTCGAGGACTACGCCTCGGCGGTGGACGAGCTGGCGCGCGCCCGCAAGCTGGCCCCTGACGATCTCGAGCTGGCCGTCGATCTGGCCGAGGCGCGCATCGATGCCTGCGACCTCGACGGCGCGCACCGCGACCTCGACGCCGCGGCAGAGCTCGACCCCGATCACCCGCGGCCGCACTTCCTGCGGGCGGTGCTCCTCGACCGCGCCGGGGACCGGGACGAGGCGGCACGCGAGTTCGCGGTGGCCGCCCAGCTCGATCCCGAGGAGTACTTCGTGCCCGAGCGGCTGCCCGAGGAGGAATTCGACCGCCGGGTCGAGGCGGCGATCGCCCGGATCCCGCCGCGGTTCCGGCAACATCTCGCCAACGTCGAGATCGCGGTCGAGCCGTTCCCCTCCGACTCCCTGCTGCAGGACCAGGGATTGTCGCCGCTGATCCTGGGATTGTTCGTGGGGACGCCGCTCACCGATCGGACCTTCGCTCACGCCGAGCTGCCACCCCGGATCCTGATCTTCCAGAGGAATCTGGAGAACGTCTGTCGATCCAAGGGAGACCTGCTCCGGGAGATCGGGATCACGGTGCGCCACGAGATCGGGCACCTGCTCGGGATGGAAGAGGACGACCTCGAGGATGCAGGGCACGGATGAGCGGCGGGGCTCCGCCGGCGGAGGGTCGAGGATGACGAAGGGATGGGTGTTCGGCGGGGCGCTCGCGGGGGCGATCGTCGCCAGCGTGGTCCCCGCCGCGGATCTGCATCCGTTCACGGTGGAGGACCTGCTCGCCATGCAGCGCGTCTCGAACCCGGTGGCCTCTCCCGATGGCCGCTGGATCGCCTTCGAGCTGCGCACCTACACCCTCGAGTCTAATCGGGGGAACGCCGACGTCTGGCTCGTGTCGAGCGATGGCGCCACCCTGCGACAGCTCACCACGAACGACGCCCAGGACTCGGGGCCCGCCTGGAGCCCGGACGGCACCCGGCTCGCGTTCCTCTCCACCCGCTCCGGCGCCTCGCAGATCTGGAGCATCCCGGTCGACGGCGGCGAGGCCGTGCGCCTCACCGATCTGCCGCTCGAGGTGGACGCCGTGCGCTGGTCTCCCGAGGGCGGAAGGCTGGCCTTCTCCATGGCCGTCTACCCCGACTGCGAGGATCTGGCGTGCACCGCCAAGCGGGACAAGGAAAAGGAGGCGTCGAAGCTCCAGGCGCGCGTCTACGACGACCTGATGATCCGGCACTGGGATCAGTGGGAGGACGGCAAGCGCAACCACCTGTTCGTCATGCCGCTCGGCGGGACCCCGATCGACGTCACGCGCGGGCTCGACGCGGATGCGCCGACGCTGCCGTTCGGCGGCGTCGAGGAGTTCACCTGGACCCCGAAGGGGGACGGCCTTGTCTACACCGCCAAGGCCGGTCCGGATCGAGAGCGAACCACCGATCTCAATCTGTTCCACGTGTCCGCGAAGGGGGGACCAGCGGAAGCGTGGACCGATAACCCCGCCCTCGACACGACCCCGGCCTTCTCGCCGGATGGACGCACCCTCGCGTATCTGGCCATGTCCCGCGCCGGGTACGAGGCCGATCGACAGGAGGTGATCCTGCGCGACGTCGCCTCCGGCAAGAAACGCTCGCTCACCGCCGCCTGGGATCGCTCGGTCGCCGCGTTCGTCTGGGCGCCGGATTCGGCGGCGCTCTACGCGCTCGCCGAGGACGAGGGAACGCAGCCGATCTTCCGGATCGACGCGCGCGACGGGAAGCCGACACGGGTCGTCAGCGGCGCCTTCCAGAGCGCGCTGCAGGTGCTGCGCGACGGCCGGTTGGCGTTCACGCGCGACTCGTTCCTGGCCCCGGCCGAGATCTGGACCGCGGGGGCAGATGGCTCCTCACCGCGCGCGCTGACCCATTTCAACGACGCGCGCCTGGCGCAGACCGAGCGGTCCGTGCCTCAGGAGTTCTGGTTCACCGGGGCGGGGGGGGACCGGGTGCATGGCTGGCTGCTCAAGCCGCCGGGCCTCGCAGCGGGGAAGAAGGCACCGCTCGTCTACTTCATGCACGGGGGGCCGCAAGGCTCCTTCGCCGATCACTTCCACTACCGCTGGAACCCGCAGCCGTTCACGGGGCGCGGGTACGCGGTCGCCACGGTCGACTTCCACGGCTCCACTGGCTACGGGCAAGCATTCACCGACGCCATCCGCAACGACTGGGGAGGCAAGCCGTTCCAGGACGTGATGCTTGGGCTGGACGACCTGCTGGCCAAGCACGACTGGATCGACGGGACGCGCGTCGCGGCGGCCGGCGCCTCGTACGGCGGCTACATGGTGAACTGGCTCGCCGGCCACACCGACCGCTTCCGCTGCCTGGTGAACCACGACGGCCTGTTCAGCCTGAAGAGCATGTACTACAGCACGGAGGAGCTGTGGTTCCCCGAGTGGGACCTGGGGGGCACCCCCTGGGAGGCGGCGGAGTCGTACCGGCGCTGGGACCCGTCCGAGTTCGTCGGCAACTGGAAGACGCCGATGCTCGTCATTCATGGCGGCAAGGACTACAGGGTGGTCGAGACGGAAGGGCTGTCCACCTTCACCGCGCTGCAGCGCCGCGGCATCCCCTCGCGACTGCTGTACCTCCCGGACGAGGGGCACTGGGTGACGAAGCCGCAGAACAGCAAGAAATGGCATGACACGGTGCTGGAATGGCTGGACCGCTTCCTGAAGTAGAGGAGGCCGCGGTCGCGGCGGCGCTGCGCCGCGCGGAGATCGCGTGGCGGAGCGTCGTGCCGGCCGGAGCCCGCGCGGACGCGCTGTGGCGGCACGGCCGGCGCGTCGGCTCGATACTGTGCGAGAACGCCGGCGAGCAGGCGAGGTCGCTCGCCGCCGCCGCCGCCCTTCACGAGATCGGCTGGTTCCTCCGCGATCGCGGCCACTTCGCCATCCGCGGCGCGCGCTGGGTCGCCGCCCATCTCGACGACGTCCTGGGCTCGCCGACCCCCGACGAGCGCCGCCTGGTGGGCGAGTTGATCCTGTTTCAGCGCCATCGGGGTGAGCTGCCGCCCGACCTGATCGACGCGGCCGCGGTGGAGCGATTCCGCGCGCTGGACGAGGCCGACCACCATCCCCTTCCGGGTCCGCCCGGCGGACGGGAAGTCGATCTGCTCGCGGCGTTTCCGAGGGGTGCCCTCGGCGCCGTGTCCTTTACGCTCGCGCTGGGCGAGCGGCTCCGCCATCCGCTGCGGGGCGGCGGCGCCCGGCAGATTCACCGGCCCGCGCGTTGACCATGGCCGCGGCGGTCCTCGAGTTCCGGTTCGCGCTGCCCGGCTGGTGCCGGACCGGCATCGACTGGGGCCGGTCCTACACGAGCGACACCGATCGCGTGGCGCTCGCGATCGATCTCGCCCACCGCAATGTCGCCGCACGGACCGGGGGTCCGTTCGGTGCCGCGGTGTTCAGCGACGCGGGGGAGCTGCTCGCGGTCGGCGTGAACGGCGTGGCGAGCGCCGGGTACTCGGTGCTCCACGCCGAGATCGTCGCGCTCACGCTGGGGCAGGCGCGGCTCGGCAGCTTCACGCTGCGGGCGACCCCGCCTCTCACCCTCGCCTCCTCGTGCGACCCGTGCGCGATGTGCCTCGGCGCGATCCTCTGGAGCGGCGTCGGGCGCGTGGTCTGCGGCGCCACGCGGGAGGATGCCGCCGCGATCGGGTTCGACGAAGGGCCGGTGACCGACGACTCGTTCCGTTACCTCGAGGCGCGCGGCATCGCGATCGTCCGCGGCCTGCTGCGGCGAGAGGGTGCCGGCGTGCTTGCCGCCTACCGTGAGGGCGGCGGGGTGCTCTACAACGGCTAGTCTGCCAGCGTGGAGAGGACCTGCGTCGCCAGGTTCTCGTATTCCCCGCCGAAGTGGTGACCCCCCTTGAAGAGCATGATGCGCGCCAGCGAGCTCGGCAGCTCCTTGCAGATGCACTCCGGATCGTCTTCCCCGCAGGCGCAGGTCAGGGGGGTCCCGGCCAACTTGTCGATCTCGGGGCGCGTCGGCAGTGCCTCGTCCTCGCTCCTGCCGCCGAGCCAGTTCGACAGGTGAAACTGGAACTCCGCCCGGGCGCTCGGCCCGAGCAGCAGCACCAGATCGATCCGCTGCCGCAACTCCGGCGGCAGGCGGGCGACCATGAAGGGGAGGACGTCGGCGCCGAGGGAGTAGCCGATCAGGATCGCCCGCTCGCGGTTCCAGGCGGAGAGATAGTGCCGCAGGATGCGCGCGAGATCGGCGGCCGCGGCATCTGGGGTCCGGCGGGTCCAGAAGTACTTCAGCGAGTTCAGGCCCGCGACCGGGATCCCCCGCTCGGCGAAGGCGGCGCCAAGCTCGCGGTCGAGGCCGGCCCAGCCGCCATCGCCGCTGACCATCACCGCGAGGCGGCTCGACGCGACCCCGGGCGCAGCGGGCAGCTCCACGAGGGGCAGATCGTCGAGGCGCGCGCTTCCCTCGGCGGTCGAGGTTCGCTGTGCGGCGGGAGGAGCGTCGGGGTCGAGGCTCTTGTAGGCCTGCTGGAGCTGCGGCAGCCAGTGCGCGGGCACCGAGAAACCGTGCCCCACGCCCGGCAGCGGCACCAGCCGGGCGGAGGGGACCTGCTCGACATACGACGCCACGAGGTGCGAATCGCAGACCTGATCGATCTCCCCTTGCAGGGCGATCCACCGAGCTTGCAGCTTCGGGGCGGGCAGGAACCAGATCCCCTTCCCCCCTGGCCCCGGCTTCCATTCCAGCCCCTCGCCGCGGCAGAGCGGCCGGGCGAGCGGCAGGTCGGGGCAGAACCCCATGCTGATTCCGCCCACGAAGGTGCCGACCGGCGCCTGCCGCAGTGTCGCGTAGACCAGGGTCGCTCCCGACGAGTAGCCGACGAGCACCGGGGGCGTGTAGGTCGGCAGCCCCAGCCTGTGCTGCACGTACTGCCCGAGCGCCTCGAAGTCTGCCGCGGTGTAGGTGCACTTCTCGGCGGCGGCGCGGGTCTCGCGCAGGTAGTGGGTGACGTCAACGCCGATCACCAGTGAGTCGAGGCGGGCCAGCGCCCGCCCCATCTCGACCACTCCGAGGTTCCAGCCGCCGTCCCCGGAGATGAACAGCGCAACCCGGGACGGAGCGGCTGCCGGGCGGTAGAGATGGACGGTCCCGAAGCGGCCGAAGGTCGCCGTCTCCTCTAGAAGAGGCGGGGCGGCGGGAGGCGGCGATGGGGGCAACGCGATCGCGAGCACGAGGGGGAGGGACCTCCCGAATAGGGCGAACAGGTTCATCGGGCGAAGATCCCCTTCACGCCCCCCGAGATGAGCGCGGCGACGTTGGCAAGGATGCGCGGCAGCGCAAAGCCCGAGGGGAAGGCCAGGTAGCGCGGCTCCCAGATCGGCTCGAACTTCTCCTTGTACCGGCGAATCCCCTGGAAATGGTAGAAGTGCTCGCCGTGACGGAAGACGATCGCGCCAACCCGGCTCCAGAGCGGCGCGAGCGACCGCTCCTGCAAGCCCGAGAGCGGCGCCATCCCCAGGTTGAACCAGCGGTGCTGTCGCGCCTTGCCCCACAGCATGAGCTCGACGAAGAGGTAGTCCATGATGCCGGCCGAGGCGTCGGGTAGATAGCGCATCAGGTCCACCGACATCTCCTCCTTCCCACCGCCGAGCCAGAGGTTCGCGAAGGCGACAATCTCCCCTTCCCTCCGTGCCACGGCTGCGGGGAACCGTCGGAGGTACTCGTCGCTGAAGAACCCGAGCGAGAACCCCTTCTCCCGGGTGCTGCGCGTCTGGAGCCACGCGTCCGAGATCCGCCGCAGCTCCGGCAGGGCCGCGGCGACGTCCTCAGGAGTCAGCACCGCGAAGGTGTACCCATCTCGCTCGACCTTCCGCTGGATCTGCCGCAGCGCCTTGCGTTCGTGCCCGTCGAGGCTGAACGACGCGAGGTCCACGCGCGCCTCCTCCCCGAGCTTGAGCAGGGAGAGTCCGAGATCGATGCAGAGAGGGAGGCTACCGGGGCCGATCTCGTAGAATACGGCCGAGCCGTCGTGCCGGTCGGCGAGATCCCGGAACCGCCACGCCAGCTCGGCGCGCTCGGCGGGCGGCCCCACCGGGTCCCCCATCGCCACGAAGCTGCGCCCCTCGACGCCGTACATCAGGAACGCGGTGCCGGCATCGTTCCAGAGGAGCGCCTTGTCCCCGGTGAGCGCCAGGCAGGCATGAGTGGAGGCCGACGCCGCGACCACGGGCCAGGCTCGCGCGAGGTCCTCCGCGATCGGCAGCGCGGGATCCCCCCGGGCAGGCCGGAGCAGCCGCGCGGCGGCAAATCCAAGGGCGGCGACCAGTGCCGCGATGGTTGCCCGCAGCGCCCGCGGGGCATTCCCCTCCAGCGTGAACTGCCAGAGCAGGTCCCCGGAGTACTCGACATGCTTGTGAGCGAACAGGCCGATCCCCGCCGTCGCGAGCAGGATGACGGCGATCGCCGCAGTCCATCCCACGCTGAACGGCTCCCCGAGCAGCAACGCCCGGCGGTAGAAATGGTGCCGGCACGGGAGCAGCGCGGCGAGGAGGAGTGCCAGCACGACCGCCTCCTCGTAATCGAACCCTTTCAACAGCGACAGGACGACGCCCGCGGCGAGGAGCGCCACCGTCAACTGGAAAGCGGCGTCGAGACGGCGGTGCAGCGCGCGGGCCAGCACCAGCAGGGAGACTCCCACGAGGCTGCCGAGAAAGTGGGAGGTCTCGATGAACGGCAGCGGCAGGATCGGTTCGAGCAGGCGCAGGCGCTCGTCCACGGCCGGAGTGACGCCCGAGATCAGCAGGATCGACCCGGCCAGGAGCGCCACGAACGCGAACAGGTTCGGCGTCACCGCGGGCGCCCACTGGCCGAACAGGCGAGTTACCCGCTCCAACCCGGCCCGGCGCGACACCAGCTCGTACGTCCCTGCGAGCAGCGCCGCCGCGGCGAGCGGCAGCAGGTAGTACAGCGCGCGGAACGCGAGCAGGGCGCCGACCATGGCCGGCGCGGGGAGCTCGCCGGGCAGGAGCAGGAGGACGACGGTCTCGAACACGCCGAGCCCCCCCGGCACCTGGCTCACGAGCCCAGCCACCTGCGCCAGGAGGAACGTGGCGAGGAAGGCCGGCAGCGGCACGCGTGCTTCCTCCGGGAGGAGCGCGCGCAGCGCCGCAGCAGCGAGCATCCAGTCCGCGGCGGCCACGCCCACCTGGGCGAACGCCAACCCGAGTCGGGGCGACTCGAGCCACATCGCCCCGACCTTGATCCCCCGGCGGTGGAAGGCGCAGAGCGCCACGTAGGCGGCGAGTACTGCCAGGAGGAGCGCACCCAGCGGCCGGGCGGAGGCGAGCGGCAGGTGCAGCGCTGCGGGGATCGGCGGGGGGGAGGCGACGAACGCCATCCCTCCCACCGCCAGGAAACCGACCCAGAAGGTCAGGGAGCTGAACGCCACCACTCGCGACACCTGCGCCGGCGACAGACCCCACGCGGTGTAGAATCGATAGCGCACCGAGCCGCCGCTCAGCAGCGCCGCGCCGACGCTGTTGCTGAAGGCGTACGCGATGAAGGAGGCGAAGGCGATCTGGCGGTAGCGGAGGCGGTGGCCCACGTAGCGCAAGCCCAGCGCATCGTAGCCGGTCAGAGCAAGGTAGCTGAGCAGCACGAACCCCGCCGCGGCGGCGATGCGCGGAGCCGGGATCGCCGCGAGCGAACCGGACAGCTCGGCGTACCGGTGCTCGCGGAGGGCGCGGTAGAGCACGACGAGAGCAACGCCGAAGACGATGATCCCGAGCGCCGCGCCGATCCGGTGCAGGAGCCTGGGGGACACGGTCATGGCAGGCCGTACGGGGAAGCAGCCCCCGGACTCACGCCGAATCGCGGTCCGCCGGTGGCTGCAGATGCCGTGACTGCGATCCTACGCCGACCCTCAGGAGATCTCCACTCCAACGAAGAAGGTGCGGTCACCACGGCGAACCAGGACCGCCGCCGTGTCACCGGCCTTGAGGGACGACACGGCCCGGCGCAGGTCGCCGACCGACTCGATGGGGATACGGTTGAGCTTCTCGATCAGATCGCCGCGCGCGAGGCCCGCCTCGGCGGCTGGGCTGCCGGGCTCGACGGTCGCGACCAGCGCGCCATGGTCGTCCTCGTACCCGAGCCGGCGGGCGAGCTCCGGGGTGAGATCCCGGGCATCGATGCCGAGCCGGGCGTCTCCCTCCTGCGTCGCCTCGGGAGTCGTCTCCCCGCCGGTGCCGGGGCGAGTCCCGAGCGTGACGTCGAGGTCCCGTTCCTTGCCGTCGCGCAGGACGCTCAGCTTGGCCTGGTGACCGGGCCGCGCCTCGGCCACCAGCGACCGCAGTCCAAGGCTGTCCTCGACCGGGTTGCCGTCGAACTTGACGATCACGTCCCCCTCGCGCAGGCCGCCCTGGGCCGCGGGGCCTCCCGGATCGACGCCGCCGATGATCGCTCCCTTGGCCGACGGGAGATCGAGAGCCTTCGCCAGCCCCTCGTCGACGTTCTGCGTCGTCACCGCCAAGTAGCCGCGGGTCACCGAGCCCTTCGCGATCAGCTCGTCCATGACGTGGCGCGCCATGTTGATCGGGATGGCGAAGCCAACGCCGACGCTGCCGCCCGACGGTGAGGCGATCGCGGTGTTGATGCCGATGACCTTGCCATCCATGTCGGCGAGAGCGCCGCCGCTGTTCCCGGGGTTGATCGACGCGTCGGTCTGGATGAAGTTCTCGTAATCCGCGAGGCCGACCGAGGAGCGGCCGGTGGCGCTGACGATCCCGGCCGTGACGCTGTGCAACATCTCGAGAGGATTGCCGACGGCGATCACCCACTGCCCCACCCGCAGGTCGTCGCTATCGCCGAGGTCGGCCGCCGACAGGTCCTCCGCCTCGATCTTGATTACCGCGAGGTCCGTCTGAGGGTCGGAGCCAACCACCTTCGCGGTGTGGCGTTTGCCGTCCGCCGTCACCACCGTCACCTTGCGCGCGTTCTCGATGACGTGACTGTTGGTCAGGATGACGCCATCGTGCGTGACGATGACGCCCGAGCCAAGCCCGTGGACAACGTCGCCGGGCCCGTTGCGGGGGACGCCAAAGTGGAAGCGCGGCGCCTCCCCACCGAACCCCCCGGGGTTGAAGAAGGTGTTTTCAGCCGGCACCGTCTGCTCGGCGAAGATCGGCACGACCGACGGGTTCACCTGCTGGGCCGCCTGCTCGAACGCCTCGCTGAACGCGCTGAGCAGCGCCTTGCTGCCCGAGGCCAGCACCGCCGGCGCGGCTGCAACGGTGGGGGCTGGACTGCTCGCGGGCGCCGCCGCGGGAGCGACTTTTCCCGTGGCCGTCGCCCCTGCGATCGAGGTCAGCACGATAAGCGCGGCGGCCGGGAAGACCGTTGCGAGGATTCTCCCTTTGCGAGTCATCTGGATCCCTCCTTGGATGTATCGATACGGTCCCGGCGTTTGCTCCCACGCTGCGTCGGGCCGCGGCTCGCCCTGCCCGCCGCGCAACCCACTCCGGGCGGCACCGCGAGTGCTTGCCAGAATCACGTCCACCACGCGTTTGCATGGAGTGTGCCAGGAGATCGCGGCCAAGCGCCCGGGGGCTTGACCCAGGCGGGGAGTGCTTTGCTGTCCGGGAAAAGGGACGACTTGTCCACGGGGTCGGTGCGAGCAGCATCGCGGGCTATACTGGACCGCTGCGCGTCATCCGGTTCATTACGCCGGGGAGCACGGCTGGGAAAGGAGCAGCGAACGTGGTCATGAACTCCGCGGCGGCCGCAGGACCACTCCCCCTGCTGAGACGCCGCTCGTCCTCGTCTCTCCTGCTCGGCGCCGCGCTGCTCGCGGTGCTCCTGGTCGCCGGGTACCTCGGTTTCGTCCGCACCACGACCGGGCAGCGCTGGGACAACGCCGGCTATGCCGGACGCCAGATCGTCGGCCCGGGGATGACAACCTACTATTCCGAGCTCCTGGGCCAGGTCAGCACGCACTCGTTGATACTCGCCCTCGCGAGCCTCTTCCTCCTTTCCTTGCTGCTTCGCTGTCCACGCGTCGGGGTCGTCGTGGTCCTGGCCGCCGCTGCGGCGATCTTCGGCGCGGAGGTCCTCAAGGATTCCCTTCCCCGCGAGGCGCTGTCCTCCCCGCCGGTCCCGATGCCGGCGCGCCTCTCATCGGATAGCTACCCCAGTGGGCACTCGACGATCGGCACCTCGCTGGCTCTCGCGCTCGTGGTGATTTCCGGGCCGCTCCTGCGGCCGTGGCTGGCCGTCGTCGCGGGAGTGATCTGCAGTTCCTACGCCACCGCCGTTTTCCTCCTCGGCTGGCACCGGCCGTCGGACGCGCTCGGCGGGATTGCCTGGGGGGGACTGTGTCTGGCCGCTGCGGCGGCAGGCGTGGTGCGGCTCCACGGACGCCAATCCCCTCCGGTGGGGTGGGCCGCCTGGCAGGCGGGCGCCGTCCTCGCAACGGTCATGATCGGCACTCTGGTGCTCGCCGTCCTCATGAGTCCTGGGGATGCGACGAACGAGTTCCCCTTCCTCTGCTTCTCGATTTCGCTGATCGCCGCCGGGTTTGCGCTCCCAGCCTGGCTCGCGTTCGTGCTCCGGAACATCTCCTGGCGGTCCTCCGGCGACTAGTGCCGTCCCGGGGAACCCCCCCGCGGTGATCTCGTCCGCACCCGCGACGCTGCCAGACGCACCCCCACGCCGGCCAGGACGAACGGATGCGCCAGGTACCTTCCCACCAGACCGGCTCGCGAGTCGTGGGGATAGTGGGCACGCATCCAGCTCCAGCGCGGCAGGACGAAATCCCGCACCTGCCTCGCCACGACGCCGGGATGGTTGACGGCGTACTTGAGGGCGAAGGCGCCGGCCGGGCGATTGATGTTCAGCGCCGCGAGTCCATCCCCCGCGTGCAGGCGGTACCCGGCGAGGAGGTTCCTCAGCACCCGGCGGCGGAGCGCCGGTGGCTCGAGCCGCTCGCGCAACGCGGCGGGGGCCGCCTCCCCGAAGAGCGCCGCTGCCAGCGCCAGCAACGTGTCGAGCGCCCAGTCGAGCCGCCAGTTCCGCGCGCGCTCGGTCAGTCGGTTCAGGTCGAGCCGATTCCCGTGCTGCCGGATCATCTCGGCGGCGTCGAGCACGAGCACCAGGTTCCAGAAACCGTTGCGGCAGCAGGAGACCGCCGTCAGCAGGAGCTGGTCCTCGAGGCAAGGGACGAACGCCTCCGTAGGGGCGAAGGGCGCCGGCACCGCCGTCTTCCAGATCGCCTCGAGCTCGATCGGAAAGATCCCGTCCATCGTCAGGTCGTGGTGATCCTCCTCGATCTCGAAGCGGCCGGGGTCAACCCCCGCCTCGCGCAACGATTCGGGCAGGCCGGCCAGCCGCGCCATCGATCCACGGGGCAGCAGCAGATCGAGGTCTCCCATCGGCCGCACCGCGGGATCGGGGTAGAGCACTCCGCCGAGCGCCGCCCCCTTCACCACCAGCGGGCGGACGCCCCGCGCCGCCAGCACGCGAACCGCGCGGTCGCGCTGATCCAGGAGCGCCACCGCGGCGGAGAGCGCCGTGAAGTACTCGCGTCGCCAGGCCTCGCGCAGCGGCGCGGGGATTCCGGGAAGGTCGTGCTCGCCGGTGGTGGCGCGGTGGAGACGCGGCTCCAGCCGATGCCCGCGCGCCAGCCTATCGACCGCATCCCAGTCCGAACCGCCTGGCGCCGGAGCCTGGCGGCGGGGGCGGACCAGATGGATCAACGTGGTCTCGTCCGCATCGAGAAGCAGGCGATAGCCGCGCGCCGGGTCCGTGGCCGGGATCGACCCGGACGGAGGCGGCGTCACGCGCCCCTCCGCGGGGGGCGGGAAGGGCGACGACCGGGGACGACAGGCTGGCGCCGGGGTTGCATGGCGCGGTCAGATCAACTGCCGGCGTCTGAAGTACACGAACAGCCCGCCCCCTACCGAGATCATGATGAGCCAGGCGAAGAGGTAGCCGTAGCGCCACTCCACCTCCGGCATGTAGCGGAAGTTCATCCCGTAGACGCCGACGATGAAAGTCAGCGGGATGAAGATCGCGGTGAAGGCGGTGAGGAGCTTCATGGTGTGGTTGAGGTGCATCGAGACGGTCGCCAGGTAGGCGTTGAGCGTGCCCGCCACCTGCTCCCGGTACGCCTCGCCGAGATCGGTGACCCGCAGCATGTGGTCGTAGACGTCGCGGAAGTATAGGGAAGCGCGCTCCTGGATCTGCACGAACTCCCCGCGCGCGATGCGGTACAGGATCTCGCGCTGGTGCCCCGACACGCGGCGCAGCCGGAGCAGCGATTTCTTCACCCTCAGGATCTCCGCCAGCACCTCCGGCGCCTGGCGCTCGAAGATGCGTTCCTCGATCTCCTCCATCGCCTTCGAGAACGAGTCGAGCACCGGCAGGTAGCGATCGACCATCGAGTCCAGGATGGAGTGCATGACGAAGTCGGGGCCCTGAGACAGCAGCGTCGCCCGCTTCATGCAAGCCTCCTGGGCGGCGGCGATGCTGCGCAGCTTCTTGCGATGATAGGTCACCAGGTATCGCGAGCTGAGAAACAGGTCGAGCTCGCGCGTCACGAAGTCCCGGTGGCTCGTCTCCGGACTGACGCCGTGGACGATCACGAAGATGTAATCGCCGTAGTTGTCGATCTTGGGATGGTGCCGGATCTGTTCGCAATCCTCGATCGCCAGCGGGTGGAAGTGGAAGAGATCGCGCAGAATCGACGTCTCGTCGGGCGTCGGATTCTCGAGGTCGACCCAGACCTTGCACTCCGGCTGGGTCAGCAGGAGCGCGAGCTCCTCGATCGGCACGTCGAGACGGCAGCCGTTCGTGGGGTGGGACGCGAGGATCCGGATCACCTGGGCGGCTCCGGTCGAGGTCCGCGGGCTTGCGCATCCTGGCGCCCGCGCTCGACCCTCCATGCAGCGCCCGGCGGGCGCGCGCCCAGGGAGCGTACTCTCCCTCTCCCCCTCGGTCAACGCGTTGCGGCGTGCTTGACCCCTGGCGATCCCCCGGATAGCCTTCCGGCGCTCGCGCGCGACGTGGGTCCGGCGCCGGGTGGAAGGAGCCCGATGCGGCAGGACAGGGAGCTCGTGCGGGGGCTGGGGCCGTGGGCCGCCACCGCGCTCGTCGCCGGGAACATCATCGGCTCCGGCATCTACGTCCTGCCGGGATCGCTAGCGGAGATCGCCGGACCGGCGAGCCTAGTCGCCTGGGGAGTGACGGCGCTCGGCTTCCTGGCGCTCACCGCCGTGTTCGCCGACCTCGGCGGCGCCTACCCGATCTCGGGAGGACCGCAGGCGTTCGTGCAGCGCGCCTTCGGAGACCTGGCCGGCCTCGAGACCGCGTTCCTCTACTGGGTGAGCACGATCACCACGAACGCGGCGTACGCGACCGGGTTCGTCGCCTACCTCGCCATCTTCTTCCCCGGCTTCGCCGCCGGCGTCCCGGCGCAGATCGCGGGGCAGGTACTGCTCTGGACGTTCTGCGGCGTCAACGCCTGCGGGGTGCGCGCGGTCGGGGGCACGCAGCTCGCGGGCACGCTGCTCAAGGCGGCGCCGCTCGTGATCCTGGCGATCGCGCTCTTCACCCTCGCCGACGCCGACAACCTTGCCCCGTTCGCGCCGCACGGGATCGGCGCCATCTTGCCCGCGATCGGCCTCGTCTCGTTCCTGTTCCTCGGCTCGGAGTCGGCGACGGTGCCGGCCGAGGAGGTGCGCGGCGGCGGGCCGGCCGTGCGACGGGCCGGATACCGCGGGTACGGCGTCGCCTGCGGCGTCTTCTTCCTCATCGTCGTCGCGCTTGCGCTCGGCGTCCCCTCAGGGGCGATCGCCGGCAGTGCCAGTCCGCTGGCGGTGGCAGCGCAGCGGGCGCTCGGCCCCTGGGGAGAGTGGTTTCTGACGTTGGGCGCGCTGGTCTCGATCGCGGGGGCGCTGAACGGCTGGACGCTCGTCGCCGCGCGGATGCCATTTGCCGCCGCCCGCGCCGGGATCGCGCCCTCGGCGCTCGGTCGGATCGACCCCCGCACCGGCACGCCGCTGCTGTCGCTCCTCCTCTCGACCGCCTGTGCCTCCGCGCTCCTGCTGCTGACCTTCCACCAGTCCCTGCTGCACACGTTCAACTTCATCGTGCTCCTTTCCACGGCGACCACCCTGCTGGCGCTCGGCGGCTGCTGCGCCGCCGAGTTCGTGCTGCTGCGACGGGAGCCCGAGCGCTTCACCCCCGCCCAGCGCCGTCGCGGGGGGGCAACCGCGTGCATCGGGTTCGTGATGGTCGGGGTGATGATGGCGGGGACTGGGATGGAGGTGATGCTGCTCGCGCTGCTGGCGATGGCGCCACCCCTCGCCTATCGTCGCTGGGAAATGCGGGGACACAATACCTAATTCCGTGATCCTCTCGGGTCTAGTGAGGGCCCTGTCGCGGAATTGGGTATTGTGTCCCCGTATTCCCGCTCACCGCGCCGCGTCCTCCGCGAGCGCCGAGGCGAGACGAGGGAGGACGAGCCAGCCCCAGAAGATGGTCGCGGCGAGAAAGCAGGCCGAGGCGGCGCCGAGCCAGACGAAGAAGCGCGCCTGGTCGAAGTCCACGAGCGCGCGGCAGGTCGCCGCGGCCAGCAGAAGCCCGCCGACCACCGGCACCTGCCACGGCCTCCCCTTCACGAGTTCGGTGTGCCCGCCATGGGCAAGGGTGACGTGGATGCCGACCGACAGCGCCATCGCCGCGAAACCGCCGATGAAGACCAGGTGCAACCCCGCCTTCCGCTCCAGAGGGAAGAGCGCCCCGAGCACGTAACCCGCCGGGATCATCCAGGCCGACAGCCAGACGAGCTTGCGGTGCCACCCCGGCACCGTCGGCAGACGCCAGATCCGGCTCGAGAGCAAGAGCACCGCGAGCACCAGCGCCGCGCGCGCGCCGTACCCGGCCACGACCGAGACGCGCGTCTCGAGCCAGAAGGTCGCGCAGAGAGCGATCGCCACTCCCGCGTGCCCGACCCGGATCCAGCGATCGCGCGCGGTCGCGGCGCCGTCGGGCGGGGCGTCGCCGCGGGTCACGAGCGGGAGCACCATGCCTCCGACGCCGACCACGAGGCCGAGGAACATCCCCTGCAAGAGAAGCAGCCGGCCGAGGTCGTGCAGCCAGAACAGGTCCGCGCCGAGCATCCCCGCCGCCCCCGTCAGCACCGAACCGACGAGGCCGATCGCGAACGACAGCGGCAGCCAGATGAAGCTGTTCGGAGGACGCCGGACGGCCTCAGCGCTGCGGAACCTGCGGATCGCGAACTGGAACAGGGTCACGACGAGCACGAACCAGAAGAGCTGCGAGATCGCCAGCATGAGCGGAGTCTGGAACCAGGCGGAGACGGTCGAGCCGATCGGGGCCGCGAGGCCGATCCCCATCTCCCACGCCGCCGGCGGCGCCGTGCCGGTGCGGCGCGGGATCGCGGTGAACAGGAACCCGATCGCGAAGCACATCATGAATCCCTGGATCTGCGCGATCGAGTGGAAAACCGGCTGGTAGTGCGCCAGAACCCCGAGCGCGTGCAGCAGCCAGTGCAGGATGCCGCCCCAGGCGAGCAGCGCTCCGAGGGGAAAGAAGATCCGGTACGGCTCACGCCGCCAGGGGGGGGGCGCCGCCGCGAGGAGCGCCGCCGGGATGGCAGGAGAAGGGGGCGGCTGCGCACGGTGCATTGAAACCTCCGGATTGACCGTAGCGACCCCAGCCGCCGGGCGTCAACAGGCGCGGCTGATCCAGATCACGTTCTCGCGAGAGAGATCGACCGCCTGCCACCAACTCTCCCCGTCATTCCCGCGAAAGCGGGAATCCAGAGCCGCGGTCGCCTTCCTCGCCACCCTGGACCCCGGCTTCCGCCGGGGTGACGCTCGCAATGGGCGGTACCGCCTTACTCACCTACGTCATTCCGGCGCAAGCCGGAATCCAGAGCGGAGGTCACACCCCGCGCCGTTCAGGACCGGCTCCCGCCGGGGTGACGCTCGCAATGGGCGGTACCGCCTTACTCACCTCCGTCATTCCGGCGCAAGCCGGAATCCAGAGCGGAGGTCACACCCAGCGCCGTTCAGGACCGGCTTCCGCCGGGGTGACGAAGGCTGTGGCTCATCGCGCGGCGGGGGTCGCCGCAGGCCGTCGGTACGGCGTGATCAACCCGACGCGCGCGGCGAACGCCGGGCGCTGCTTGCCGAAATCGTCGATCACGCGCTGATACGCCCGCTTCGCCTCGTCGCGCCTCCCCGCGAGGTCGTGGATGCGTCCAACCTGGAGCAGCGCCTGCGCCCTGATCGCCTCGGGCACCGACCTGCCACCCGTCGCCAGCGCCGTGAACACGGGGAGCGCGGCCTCCGTGCGGCCGCGCGCGAAGTCGAGGTAGGCGAACCGGTAGCGGACGATCGGGCTCTCGGGATATCGAGCCCGCACCGACTCGTAGGCGTGCAGCGCCTCGCTCCAGCGCCCCGCGACCACGAGCTGGTTGCCGGGAATGAGGGCGGCGTACGCCGCGGCCTCCCCCGACGCCCGACGCTGCTTGATCGTGTCGAGCATGGTCCGAGCCCCGTCGTGCCACCGCCCCAGCGTCGGATCGTCGAGCACCCGCTGGGCGTCGGCGGCGGCCCGGGGGTCGTCCAGGAGCATCCGGTAGTTCGAGCGGCGGATGAGGAACTGCGGCAGCACCCAGTCCGGCGTCACGACCTTCGCGTCGATGGTGGGGGTCAGCGTCGCGATAGCCTCTTCGATGCGCCATTCCTCCTGCTTCACCGCGGCCAGTCCGAGGAGCGCATTGGCGCGCGTCGCGGCGCGCTCGGGTGTCAGCTCATCGCGGTGGCGAGCGATTACCCCCTCGTAGAGGGCGGCCGCGCGGACCCGATCCTCGAACAGCGGCCCGGTGTAGATGCCGGCCAGCTGGAGCGCGATCTCGTCATTGCCGGGATACTCGAGACGCAACGACTCCCCCATCGCCCGGGCGTCGGCGCCGCGCCCTTCGAGTCGGGCGTAGATCTCCATAAGCATCGTGCGGGCCAGCGGTCCAAGGAGCCTCCCCTGCGCCGCAGTACGTTCGAGCTGGCGCAGCCCTTCGACGCGATCCCCCGCGGGCAGGAACAGCAGGAAGCGCAGGAAGTGCACGAAGGTAGGTGCGACGTCCACGTAGTAGTTGTACATCCCGAGCGCGAAGTAGGCGTCGCCGTTTTCGGGATGGCGCTTGAGATACGCCTCGATGTGCGTCTTGGAGTGCTTGCCGTCCCGTGCGGCGGCGAGCATCCCCTGGTCGTGCTCGACGCGGTACCCGGCGCGCAGCAGATACCCGTTCGCCAGATAGAACAGCGCCTCGTCGTCGTCCGCGTTGCTTTCGTGCCGCTGCTCGGCGGCCGCGATGAGGGCATCGAGCGCCGCCTCGTACTCCGTCCGGAGCGTCGGGTCGTCGAGCCGCTCGCGCTGCGCCACCAGCCAGCCGCAGCGGAGCGACAGATCGTCCGGTCGCCGCTTGAGCAGGGCCTCGAAATGGGCCACCGCAGCCGCCCGCTCGCCGCTGTACAGAAGGTGATAGCCGCGCTGCAGGGAATCGCCGGCCGGGGTCTGTGCAGTGGCGAGCGAGGCGCACGCGTGCAGGCAGAGCACAAGCGAGGCGCGGCGGAGCAGCAACGATCGGTTCACCAACACCTCACTCGGAGAGCGCCTGGGCCGTCAGGCTGACGGCTCGAGGAGGATACGCATTCGCGGACGCCTACTCAAGCAGGGTGTGGTCCAGGCTGCCGAGTTACAACTCCATTCTCGGAACTCACTTCCCCCTTCCCCTTGAATCGCCGGTGGGGAGAGGCGAGAATCGCCGCGTGCGTCGCTTCGGCCCCCTGCTGATCCTGCTCGCGGCATTCGCCGTGCGCGTCGCGTACGTCGCGGAGATTCGCGACCTCGAGACGTTCGACGTGCCGCTCATCGACGGCGCGAACTACTTCCGCACCGCCTCGGTCATCGCCTCGGGCGATCTGGCCGCCGGTTCCGAGGTGTTCTGGCAGCCGCCGCTCTACTCGTACTTCCTCGCCGGCGTGATGACGGCCCTCGGTCGCGGGATGTTCACGATCTATATGGTGCAGGCGATGCTCGGGGCGCTCTCCTGTCTGTTCGTGCAGCGCATCGGCCGCCGGGTGTTCGGCGAGGCGGCGGGGATCTGGGCCGCGGGGATCGCTCTCCTCTATGGGCCCCTGATCTACTTCGACGCCCAGCCGCTGATCCCGGTCCTGCACATCTTCCTGCTGCTGTTGGGGCTGCTGTTCCTCCTGCGCGCCGCGGGGATCCCCGAGCCCTCGGCCCACCCGCAGCGCGACTGGATCGTGGCCGGCCTCGCCTGGGGCCTCGCGGCGATCGCCACGCCCAATCTCCTCGTGTGCGTACCGCTCGCGGCGTTCTGGGGGTGGAGGCGGACCCGCCCCACAACCGCTCCCCTGCTGCTGTTCCTCTACGGCGTCGCGCTACCGGTCGGCGTCGTGACGTTGCGGAACGTGGCCGTGGCAGGCGAGTGGGTCCTCATCTCGAGCAACGGCGGCATCAATCTGTACATCGGCAACAACCCCGACTACGAGAACACGGTCCGGATCCGCCCCGGCGGCGACTTCGAGCGACTTGCGCAGCAGCCCGAGAACATCGGCATCCTCAAGCCCTCCGGCAAGTCGCGCTACTTCTCAGGCAAAGCCGCTGCGTTCCTGGCCGGCCAGCCGCTCGCGGCGGCGAGGCTGTACGGGCGCAAGACGCTCGCTCTGATCGCGGGGCGCGAGATCCCGCGAAACGAGGACATCTACGGTTACGCGCGCCACGCTCCGCTACTGCGGGCGCTGGTGTGGCGTGCGGGAATAGCCTTCCCGTTCGGACTGATCGCTCCCCTCGCGCTGGCCGGGGCCGTGCTCGCCGTCCCGCGCCAGTCTGCCCCCGACAAGGGGCGCAAGCGCCGGACGGAACCGGACCCGGCCGGCGCCGCAAGGGCCGGGCGACGGCTCCTGCTGCTCTTCACGCTGGGGTATGCCGCCTCCATCCTCCTGTTCTTCCCGACCGACCGCTATCGGCTGCCGCTCGTCCCGATCGCCGCCTTGTTCGCGGGGAACCTCCTCGCCGCGGGCATCGCCGCCTGGAAGCGCCCGCCTGTCGCGGCGGCGCTCGCCGCGGGGCTCGTGCTGTTCAACCTCGATGCGGCGCGCCCCTCGGATTCCTGGCCGGAGGAGGAAGCGCTGAACCGGGCGTATGCGCTGGAGAGCAAGGGGAAGCGCGCCGCCGCGTGGGCCGAGTACGAGCGTGCGGCCCGGCTCAACCCGCGCCGCATCGACGCCTACAACTCGATGGCCGTCATGGCTTCCTCGGCCGGGCGGTGGGACGAGGTCGCGCGCTTGTACGAGACGGTCCTGAATCTGGCGCCCGATTTCGCGGAGGTTCACAACACGCTGGGGCTCGTTTACGACCGCCTGGACCGCGTCGAGGACGGGCGCCGAGAATGGGAGAAGGCGATCGAGCTGGCGCCGGCGCACGGCCTCGCGATGGCGAACCTCTGCCTGTCGTATCTGCGCGCAGGCGCCGTCGAGGCCGCGGCCCCCAACTGCGCCAGCGCGCTGCGTGCTCGCCCGGATCTGGGGGAGGTCCATTTCGCGGTGGGGGTGCTCGCGAAGGAGCAGGGAGACGCGCAGCAGGCGCGGCGCGAGCTGACGACCGCGCTCGACCTGTTTCCGGCCGGACACGGCTGGAGGCGGCAGACGACAGAGCTCCTGGCGCGGCTGAACGCCGGAAGCTAGCAGGGGCGCCGAGGGAGGCGACCCTCCGTGCGACGCCGGAGGCGCCACGGGCCGTTCATCACTGGGACCCGGCCTCGTACCGCTGCCGCTGCTTCTCCTGCTCCGCGAGCGACGGGACGCCTAGCTGGCGGCGCAGCGCATCCGAGACGAGCGCGCGATCGTACGGCTCCTGCGTCGACTTGCCCCCGGGCTGGTTCGGGAACTGGGTGCCGTAGACCTGCGGCTTGCCGATCGCTTGCAGATACCGGTCGAGCGTCGCGGCGGCGATCCAGGTCGCATCGCCGTTCCCCTTGGCGACCGCCACCAGCGCGAGCGTGTGCGCGAGCAGGTAGTCGTCGGGCCCGTTGCCATGCTGAAAGATGAAGGCGGCCTGCTCATAGTCTCCGCCGGTGTGCAGCGCTCCGCCGTCCAGCAGCGTCCGGGTCGCCGCGCGACGCGCGGTGTCGGCCTTTCCAACGACGGCCCAGTCGATCTTGTCATGAGACTGGCGGTCGGCCTGGTCGGCAGCGAAGATGCGCGCCATCTCGGCGTTCGGGACGTCCGAGTCATCGGGCCGGTAGATGCGCTCGAGTACCCAGTCGGTCGCGATCGCGACGGGACCCGCGACACGCTCGAGCGGCCAGGGAGCGACGGGAATTCCGGCCACGCCCAGGGTGGCCTTGTCGCTTGCCAGCAGCCTGAACTCGAACTCGTCCTCCTCCTTCGCATCGACGGGGTTGGCGAAGGTGACGCGCAGCAGGTCGCCGTCGATGGCGCTACGGACCAGCGGAAAACGGACGATGGGCAGCTCGATACGGGATACCGCCAGCCCGTCGGTCGTCTGGAAATGCTGCGGCCGCGTGAGGCCTCCCTGTAGCGGATCCGTCGGGCCGCCGCCGGCCGTCAGCTCGAGCAGGATGAAGCTGCGATCCCCCAGCTTGAAGACCCACTGCCCCGCGAAATCCTGCGCGGAGCGGGCGGCGGCGCCGGTCACGGCAATCGCCATCAGCATTGCGGCCACGGCAAGACGTACAACGCAAATGACAGTCATCGCAGTCCTTTGTCCTGCGTACGGGTGGGTCTGCTGCGCGCTCACCTCCGCACGGCAGCCGCAAGCGCGGCGTCGTAGTAGCGGGCGAGCTCCTCAAGCGCCTGGGCACCATCACCCGAGTAGCAGCTGCCGTGCATCACGGCGAGCCGGCGCGGCGCCAGCACGGCAAGCCCCCGGATGGTCGCGCCCGTCTGCGGCGTCAGCGCCGAGGCCTTGAACCCGTCCTCAGCCTGGATCGCGGCGGGAACGATGCTTGCGTCCGTCATGGCCGGGCCATCGCCGAGATGGGTGAACAGATCGCCGGTGAACAGGGTCGAGGTCGTCTCCTCGAAGAGGAGGCCCGACTCCCAGGCGTGGGGGACGTGGGGCGTATCGAGGTAGCGGACGCGCTTTCCCCCCAGGTCGAGGACCTCGCCATTGGCGAGCACGCGCGGCGGGCGGTCAGCCAGATCGTTCAGCGACACCATGCAGGCGGTCGCCCCGTGGGCGACCTGGGCCCGGGGCGCGGCCGCCAGCCACTGATTCATCGAGCCGCACTCGTCGGACTCGACGTGCCCGAACGTGATCCAGCGCAGGCGCGACAGCGGCACGACGGACGCCGCGGCCTTCGACACCGCCTCGAACATCCCGCGCGGGCCACAGTGGAAGAGCAGCGGCTCGTCGGCATCGATCAGGTACTGGTTGAAGGTCATGCCGAGCGGCGTGACCTCGGGAACGAAAGTCGAGAGCCGGTAGATGCCGGGCGCGATCTCGTCCTTCCTCACGTTCATGATGCCTCCCGAGCCATCGAAACCGAGCCCGGGCCCGCCGGCCGAATGGGCGCGGCGAGCGCCGTTCGGGGTGATTATACCTGGGAGCTGAAACACGAAGGGCGGCCTCGCGGCCGCCCTTCGTCCCCCCCCTGGCGCCTGGGCGCCGCGATCACTCTACCTGCAGGTCTTGTTTCCGGGCTTCCCCTTGCACGAGTTCGAGCAGCACTGGCTGTTGCTCGTGCACGACGCGCCCGCGCTGGAGCAGCCGCCGCCCCCCTCGTTGAGGGTGCAGTTGTACAGGGCGTTCCGGCCGTTGGTGTCGTCCGAGGCGATTATCTTGTCGTTACAGTACGAGACGCTCGGGTACATGAGCGCCGACGACGTGCCCGAGTGGGCGAGCCCGATGACGTGCCCCACCTCGTGCGTCACGACGGAATCGAGGTAGATCTCGCTGCTGCAGCTCCCCTGCGCGGGCGTCGTGTAGTTGTAGGAGAGGTTGAACGAGACGTCGGAGTCGGTGATCTTGGCCACCGTCAGGCCGCCGCAGGTGCCGGTCGTGCTCGTGCTGTAGTAGCCGGTGAGTGTGGCCGCGAGGCAGGAGCCGGTGCAGATGTGCAGCGGATCCCCGAAGATGATGTCGCTGACCCCATCCCCCTGTCTATACGCGACCGACGACGACGAGCTCGCCGTCACGGTAACGCCGCCACCGTTCCAGGCCGTGACGGCGTTGACGGAAGCCGACACGCCATTATCGGGATCCCCGCCCGTCACCGACGCGACGCCGCGGTTGTCGACGTTCACCTGGCGCGGGGTGTCGGCGTTGAACCACCGGCGCGCCGGGGAGAGGAGCGCGTAGCCGAACGCCCCAGTGGAGACCACTGCCATCACGAAGGCCGCCAGGGCGGCGATATGGACTCGGTTTCTCATCGTCGCCTCCTATCTGCCCGACCGGCCGAGCTGCCGGGCGAGATCGGACATGGGCATCCCGTCAGCGAGGCCACCCTCGAGACGCAGATTGCCGAGCTGGTCGTGCTTCACCTTGGAGAGACCGGCCGCGTACCCCGCGACCATCGCCACGCCGTCGTGCCAGCGCGCGATGAAGCTGACAACTTCGTCACCCACGCGGAACTTCGGGGCCCCCTCCATCTCCGAGGTGAAATCCCCCACCGTCCCGCCGGGGACGCGGACGACCAGCTGATCGGTCGCCTTGCCGAGCAGGCGCCCCTTCACGTCGAGCGTCACCCACGTGAAAATCGCAGTGCCTTCGTCGTTCCACGCGCTCCGGACGTCCACGACCTTTGCGTGGACGACCGACTCCGACATCCCCTTGAGGGTGGGGATGTCCACCTTCAGGAACGTCGACGCGGCTGCGATCGAGACCCCCGCGATCGCCACCAGAAGCGCTGACGCCAGCCTACTTCGTCTCATCGTCACGGCCTCCTCCCCAGGGGCGGCCCCCCCTCCCGAAGGGCGGGAGCGCCGCGGAAACGGGCAAAACGACCGACAAGTTCGACTTCTTATACGGGGAGAAGTGTAGTAGGTCAAGGAAATTGTCGAGTGGGGGGGCCTGCGAGTGGGCAACGCGGGCGGTCAACGCCCCCCGCTTGCCGGCCGGGGCTACACCAGCCTCTCGCGCAGCGCGCGCGACACCGCCTCGGCGACGCTGTGGACCTGCAGCTTGCGGTAGATCGACGCGATGTGGGTGCGGACGGTGCCGAGGCTGATCCCCAGCACGTCGGCCGCCTGCTTGTAGCTGTTCCCATCCACCAGGCTTCTCAGCACCTCCTGCTCGCGCTCCGTCATGTCGAGCCGGGTGGGCGCGCCCGCTTCCAGGCGCCCCGGCGCGGCGTGAACCTCCCGCACGACCTCGAGCAGGCTGCGCGCGACGTTCGGGGTCAGCGGCGCGCCTCCCTCTGCGACGCTGCGCAACCCCTCGAGCAGTTCGCCCGCCCGGGACTTCTTGAGCAGGTACCCGTCGGCCCCTGCGCAGATGGCCTCCAGGATCGTGGCTGGCTGCTCGAAGACCGTCAGGACCACCACCTTGAGATGCGGCAGCGCGGCCTTGAGGCGACGCGTGGCCTCGATGCCGTTCATGTGGGGCATCTCCAGGTCCATCACCACCAAGTCCCATGACGGGGTCGCCCCCCGTACGATCGACTCCTCCGCCTCGCGCACCGCGGCCACCGCCGCGGGATAGCTCGCAGCGAGCACAAAGCCGGCCGCGCGGGCGAAGAGCTGCTCCAGGCTGGAACGGTATCGCGCGTCGTCCTCGACGATGACGATCCTCAGCGGCATGGCCGGGCTCCTAGGAAGTGCCTCCAGACGATCCGGCGGACGCCGGCCGGACGCACTCGGATGTTCATATGAGCCGAGGGGCGGAGCCCCGTGGGGGGCGCCGCTCGATCTCGTCCGGATCGAAGACGAGGGCCACGCGAGTGCCTTCCCGCTCGCTGGAGGTGACCTCGAGCTGCGCGCCGATTCGCTGTGCCCGGCGCCGCATGCTCTCGAGGCCGAGCCCGGGACCCTCCAGTGCGGATCCCCCGACGTCGAGCCCACGCCCGTCGTCGCGAATCGACAACAGCCACCGTGACCCCCCGGCGGGACCGAGTTCCAGGGTGACGCCGCGGGCCTCCGCGTGCTGCGCCGCGTTGTGCAGCGCCTCGAGCCCGATGAGCGCCACCTGATGCCGCACGGCCGGGGTGAGCCTCACATCCGGCCAGGCGTCCGGGAATCTCACCTCGAGCCGTGCACCCGCGCCGGGAAACATCCGCCGGCCCCGCTCCGACAGGTGCCGGCCCAGCGACTCCAGCGATCCGGCGCCCGGGCGCAGGGAGGCCACGATGTCGGACATCGAGGCGCCCAGCTCGGACGCCGTGGTGGCGACCTGATCGAGCAGCTCGCGCCGTTTCGCGGCCTCCAGGGAATCGTCGGCGGCAAGGTCGGCCAGCACGCCGATGCTCCCCAACCCGGAGCCCATCTCGTCGTGAAGGTCCATCGCGATCCCCGTGCGCTGCCTCTCGAGGGCGATCAAGTGGGCGACGCGCGCGCGGTAGATCGCGACGACGGCCGCAGCCAAGGACAGGCCCAACAGTGCGAGGAACCACGAACGCCTCCAGACCGGGGCCAGCACCCGGAAGGTGACGACCGCCGGCTCGGGCGAGAGGGTTCCCGCGCCGTCTACCCCCCGCACCTCGAACCGGTACCGGCCAGGAGCTAGATCCGGCAGCAGCACCGAGCGGTCGGTGGTTGGCTCCGACCAGGGATCGTCCGTGGACAGCCGGTGCTGGAAGCGCGTCGCGCCCGTCAGGTCCCCCGTCAGCGCCAGGTAGTCGATCTGGAGCCGCCGCTCCTCGGGCGAGAGCACGAGATCGGTGACCCGCGCCTCCCCGAGCGCCGACAGGGGTCTCGAGACCCCCGAGACCCGCAGGCCGGCGATCCTCACGCGCGGCGCGGGGGCGGCGGGGTAGCGGTTCGACGCGTCGAGGCGCGCCGGCCCGTTCATCGTGCCGAACCAGACCCCGGAGCCGGGGATCCAGCGAGCGATGATCACCTGCCTCGCGGGAAGGCCGTCCTCGACGTCCAGATGCCGCACGACGCGATCGTCCTGCAGAACGTCAACCCCGTGATCGGTCGCCAGATAGATGCGTCCCTGATCGTCCTCGGCGACATCGTTGACCAGGTTGGTTGTCAGTCCCTCGCGGGTCGACAGGGAGATGAACGCGGGCTCCTCCACGTCGGGGAGGTCGACCCGCCGGACGCCGTGGTTGCCCGTGACGATCCAGATCCGCCCCTTTCGGTCGCGCCGGAGCGCGCTGATGATGCCGGCGCGCGGATCCGTTTGGGAGACGAAGAGCTGGTGGAAGGACCCGCGCCGATAGCGGTAGACGCGGCCCTCGTAGTAGCCAATCCAGAGGTCCTCGCCGCTCTGGAGGAACGCGGTCGGCACGACCTCCTCCGTGACGCCGTCTCGCTTGCCGTACGCCTGGAACTTTCCCGTGAGGCGATCCCAGCGGCTCAGGGTCGGGCGCCGCCGCCGGCTGTCCGGCCAGAACGTGCTCACCCAGACGTCTCCGCGCGAATCCTCGAACAACCGGAACACCTGGTTGCTGGGCAGCCCATCGGCCTCCGTGTAGATCGCCTGCGGTCTCGATCGCGCGAGATCCTCGAGACGGCCCGTGGCGGCGAAGCGCGCGATCCCGACCCCGGTGGGGATCCACCACCTGCCATCCCGATCCTGCATCTCGTACTGCGACCACCCCCAACCTGTCCCATCCATCCTGTCGGGAAGGAGCGGCTTCACGGACACGAAGCGCGAGCCTTCGAGCTTCTGGAGGACGTGGTTCGAGCCGACCACGACCAGCTCGCCGGATCGCGTCGTCATGATGCCGGCCGGGCGCGGCTCCTCGATCCCGTCGGAGGGACCGAACGACGCGAATCCCTCCCGCGCCACGCGGACGACGCCCGCCACGTCGCTTCCGATCCACAGGTTCCCCGCGCGGTCGAACATCAGGGGCCAGCCCCCCATGTCGTGGAGCCCCTCTTCCCGGGTGATCCTCCGGACGATCCCTTCCGGCATGCGTAGCTGGGCCACCTGCGGCCCCGTCCACAGCGAGCCGTCCGGAGCGGAGAGGAACCGCGAAGCGATGAGAGCAGGCGGACGGGAGAATCTACGGTACGTGCATCCCCCGCCGCTCTCCTCGACAGCAAGCAGGTCCCGCTCCCCTGCCATCGCCAGGATCCGGCCGTCGCCGTCCAGGCCCACGGTGTTGATCCACTCGGGCCCGCCCTCCGACCGCGTGCATTCAACCGCGCTGCTTTCGTCGCGGGCGTAGCGATAGAGACCGAACGACGCCACCCACAGGGCGCCGTCCCGACCCTCGGCGAGCGCCTTTATCTCGGTATCCTGTTCCGGGTGTGCGAAGGAGACGCGACGCAGGAGATCCGAGCCGGACGCTTCCCGCTCGAGGCGGTAGAGCCCGTTGGCGGCCGCCCAGACCGCGCCGGCCCTGTCGCGCAGCAGGTAGACGCCGTAGCGGCCGGTGAAGGGCTCGGACCGTATCCTCGAGAAGGACCCTCCTCGCGACGGATCGAAGCGATACAGCCCCCTCTGCGTGCCCGCGAGCAGGGTCCCGCCGGGCTCCTCCAGAAGCGACAGGACGAACGCGCCCTCGAGCTCCCCCTTGCCGGCATAGCTCCGGAAGCCCTGTCCGTCGAAGCGGGAGAGGCCGGCGCCGGTGCCGAACCAGATGTACCCCTGCTGGTCCTGTAGCGCGCAGCGCACCGCGTCGCTGGCGAGCCCGTGCTCCGAGCCGAACCGGGTGATGGGGAGATGCTCGGCCCCGGCGCGCCCGGACGCACACAGCAGGATCACTGCCGCGGCGAGCGGGAGCCTTGCTCGGCTCGCGCGCTTCGCGCAAGAGTCTCGGATGCCGGCCATGCCGGGCGATCATACCCTGCCCGGTCGGCAGCAGCTCCCCGTCGACGATCCGGAGCGCCATCCAGAACTACTTCATCGGTGGACCGAGCCGGAGGATGTCCGGAACGAGCCAGTAGGCCTCCCCTCGGATGCCATAGCGGAACGCGAGCACATGATCGTCCCCGGGAGCGGCGCGCAGGGTGCGGGCTGCCGCAACAGGGAAGACGAAGACTCGATCGGGGAGCGCGTCCCGGTTCAGGTCGGTCACCCGGCTGGAGAGCGCGTCGATCACACCGGCGGTGCTCCCGATCTGAGCCGTTGTCCGATCGATGCGCGTCGCGTCGAACGCGGGCGTGGACAGCACGACCAGCTCGAACGTAGTCGCGCCCGCGCGGAAGTCCCTCCCCTTCGCGTCGAGCCCGGCACTTCCCTTGGCAAACCCGGCTGCATCGTGGGGTACCGTGACCTCGACCGTGGCCTGCGAGGTGTTTCCCGACTTGTCCGAGGCGGTGTAGACGATCGTGTAGACGCGGCCGATACCGGTGCCGGAGCGTTCCGAGCGCAGCTGGAAGCTGGTGTCCGGCGTGCCCATCTCGGCTCCCTGGATGTCGGCAGCCGTGTCGCCGTCTCCCAGACCGTTGTCGGGTTCGCTGCTGGTGATCGAGCTCAGGACGAACGAGGGATCCGGATCGCAGGCGTCGGTCACGGTCACGGTGGCCACGATGGTCGCCAGCTTGTGATTCGGAGGCCAGAGGAGGTCGCGGCTCAGGACCACGCTGATTTGCGGCGGCGTCGTGTCCACCACGTTCACGATCGCCGTGCACGAGGAGGATGCCCCGCCGCTGTCGATCGCCACGAAGGTCACGGTCGTCGCGCCAAGCTCGAAGCACGACGGCGCATCATGGACGATCGACGTCCCTGGACAGTTGTCAATCGCGGAGGCGCCCGTGAGGAAGGCCGCGATCTGGGGATCGGAGGCCGAGATGCCGCAGTCGCCGGTGCATTCCACCTCGAGGTCGCCTGGACAGGTGAGGATCGGCGCGGGGTTCGAGGCCGTCGTCTGCGCCGTGACCGCGTTGTTCGCAGGGGCCGGATCGGCAAAGCTCGAGGCGATGCTGGCCGAGTTGGAGATCATCGTCCCGTCTGGCACGGTGCAGTCCACCGCTGCGACCAGGCTGAGGTGAGCCTCCGTCCCCTGCGCGAGGTGCGGGACCTCGCATGCGATGCTGCCTTGGCCGCCGACGCCGGGCGTCGTGCAGGCCCAGTCGGACGGTGAGCTGAAAGACCGGAACGTCGTTCCCGTCGGCAACGGATCGACCATGGTGATGCCTGAGGTCGTGTGCGGGCCGAGGTTCGTCACGGTCAGACTGTAGGTCAATTCCGAACCGGTCACGACCGGATCGGGGTGAGCCGTTTTCGAGATGGCGAGATCGGTGGCGCTATGGGCGGCGATCCCCTGCTGCAGCTCCTCGAGGGTCTGCTCGCGCTCGGTCTCGGGGTTGATGGCGCTGTCCGCGCTGTCGCCGAACGGCCTGAAGTTGAGCGCGATGTAGTGCCAGTCGTCGAACCCGTGGTGGGTGTTGGGCCCGAAGAGTGTTCCATTGAGGTTGCAGGCGGATGGCCAGCCCGTGCTGTCGGAGCCGTCGATGTAGAGCGCGAAGACGTTCGTGTCGAATGCGTCCCCGTCCCCATCCCAGTCGACGGGCGCTCCCACCGCCTGGTGGTCGCTCACCCCCAGCCCATTGGTGAAGGCGATCCTGTTCGTCGGATCGGTTGCGTCCAGCGTGAAGGTCTCGTCGAGCGAGAGCTCCGTCAGCGTCGGCAGCACCGCCGCCCCACGCCTGAGAGCAGCCGCGCACTCCGGGTCGTCGATATCGGCTCCATCGCCGCCGCCGTTGTCGATGCCGTCCTCGCAGGTGTAGCCACCCGCGCCATCCTCGAATCCCGGAATCCGGGGTGGCGAGTAATCCACGATCCTGAAGTCGGGTGTGAAGTTCCCATCGGTGTCCTGGCCAGGGTAGGAGGTCTGCCAGATGCCGGCCTGATTGAGGTAGTTCATCACGCTGAGATAGTTCGGCTTGCAGTTCGCATCCTCGTCGCCGCCGTGGCGCAGGCCCAGGGTATGCCCGAACTCGTGCATGAGCGTGCCCGGGTCATGGTTGAACTCGACGAAGTCGTTGCCGCCGACCTCCCCCTTGCCGCCAGAGCCGTCGCCCCCCGGGCCGGAGATCGCGTAGCGGAAGATCCACCGCCTGGCGGGATTGAAGTTCTGCGGATCGCCCTTGAGAATGTAGAAGGTGCCAGTGGCGAGCAGGTCATCGAGGTAGGGACCCGGCTGGAACGGCAGCAGGTTCCCTCCGCCGAGGTTGTCCCCCAGCAGGCAGTCCGGATCGAGCGTGTCCACGAGGCCGTCCGGGCCATTGTCGATCCCGTCGCTGCAGCTGGACAGCGCGCCCCCATCCTCCGCGGCGAACCCGTCCGTCAGACCTCCGGTGTCGACCCAGAGGTTGATCCCGAGCTGACCGTCCGGATTGAGCACGCCGCCCGCATCGATGGGGGCCGCCCGGAAGGCGGCCTTGATCGCCTGGATGTCGGAGCGCGTCAGCGAGCTGTTCAGCGTGCCCTTCATCTGCTCACCGGTGATCACGTCCAGCTCGAGGAACAGGTCCTTGTGGTCCGGATCCGCGCCCCAGCCGGGCAGGTCCATGAACACGCCGTCCACGATCACGCCGTCCGTCTCCCAGGCGTCCAGCAGGCCGTCGCCGTCCCGGTCCGGATAAGCAGTCGTACCGACCGCGATCAGGTCGTTCGTGGTGAAGTTTCCATTGAAGGAGAGGATCTTCTGCTCCGTCGGTGCATCGAAGACATCCACCACCTTCGTGACGTTCCCTCCGACCACGATATCCTCGACGCCGTCCCCGTCGACATCGCCGACCGCGAAGCCGTCATCATCGTTGAAGCCGATGGTGAACTTCTGCGACAACACGTGTGTGAAGGTGTCGAGGTCCACGTCGAAGACCTCCACCTTCTCCGTCACGTCACCCGCGATCAGGATCTCGTCGCGCCCGTCGCCATCCACGTCGCCGACAGCAAGAGCGTCGCCCGGCGAGAAGGCGGCGTGGAACGAATAGGTGCCGCCGGGGGCGAAGCGATCGAGGTCGAAGATGTCCACGTTGCCGGTCTCATCCCCGGCGATGACGATCTCGTCGCGGCCGTCCCCGTCCAGGTCGCCCACCGCGAAGCCATCGTTGCCGGAGAAGCCTCCGTCGAACGAGTACAGCTTGGTCCCGGTCCAGTCGAAGATGTCGATCGTTCCGTGGTCATCGCCTGCGATCAGGATCTCGGCGACGCCATCGCCGTTCACGTCTCCGACCGCGAGAGCGTCGTGGAGGGTGAACGACCCATCAAAGCTCCGCTCGTGCAGGCCGGTGGCATCGAAGATGTCGACCATGTGCTTGTCGTCGCCACCCACGACCACATCGTCGGCTCCATCGCCGTTCACGTCGCCCACCCCGAATCCATCGTTGCTGGTGAAGGAGGCGTTGAACCGATCCTGGAGCTGTCCCGAGAATGCGAACACCTCGACCTGATGCTTGTCGTCTCCCGCGATGTAGATCGCGGCGCCCACGGCGACGGCCGGAGCGGTCGCGGCTCCAAGGAGCGCCAGGAACAGGGCTGAGGTCGCCAGGTCGTTGACGAACGAGCGGTTGGCAGCGAAGGGTCTCATGGCTTCTCCTCGCCGTGTCGGCGTCGCGTGGGCGCGGCGGCGAACTGGCTGCACGAGCGATTGGTGCCGTGAGCATCGCTCTGCCGAGCGAGGAGGGATATCGGATATCCATATGAGGGTGGGTGAGGCCGGTCGGGCGGCGGGGAGGGCCCCTGGAGGGGCGTGGAATCCGCGGAGAGGTCGCCGATGCGCGGCGAGGTCGTGGCGCACCAGCGTGCGAGCGGGGTACGTTAGCGATCAACGCGCTGAGGAGAAAAACTGGCGGGAGCGACGGGACTTGAACCCGATCCGGACAGTTTTTCCAACCGGCTGATGGTGCACGATTTCTCGGTCTAACCGGTTGACAACTTGTTGCCTTGTACCCGACTTGTTGCCCTATCGAGTCTACTGGAGTCGTCTGGAGTCGACTCCCTTCGTGGAGACATGTTGGAGACCGCGATCCTGCCGCCGCACGAAGCAGCGGTCGCTCGCCGCGGACTCAGGCATTCACGGGCTCGAGCATGGCGTAGACGCCGGCGAGGACTTCAGCCAGCCGTCGTTGACTCAGCTTGCCGAGGCGTCCCGCGAGCATCGATCGATCGACGGTCGTAACTTGGCTGATGTTGACGACGCTCTTCGCCGTCAGCCCGCCCTCCCCCTTCCGCAGCGCCACGTTCCCGAAAGCGTGACCCAGCCGCAGATTGCTCGTGATCGCCACGACCACGATCGTCGAGATCCGACTCGCGTTGAACGCGTCATTCTGGACGACAACACATGGGCGCCGGTACGCGGGTGCGGACCCTTTCGGAGCCCCGAAATCGACCCAGTGAACCTCACCCTGGGAGATCACCGCTCCTCGTCGTTCAGCAGTTCCCGGAAGTGGGAAACCGTCGCGCGACGGAAGGCGACATCGGCGGGCGATTCCTCGTCCGAGTAGACGCGATCGAGGTTGGCGGTGGTCGCCCTCGACGAGGCCCGCCTGAGATAGACCCGCGCCGCTCGCTGGAAGAACTCGCTGCGTGACATCTTGCGCGCCTTTAGGAATGCCTCGATGCTCTCATGGAGCACATCGGGGATGGAGATCGCCGTCTTCATGAACGCCCCGCCGTATTGGTCATACCGAGAGTATGACTTCAACGCGGACGATGTCAAGGAACGGAATTGGGGGCCGGAGCGAGCTTCTCGAACGTGGGCTGTGAGCGAATAGACTGTAAGATGTTGAAGATAAACGGTATTGGTGGAGGCGGCGGGAGTCGAACCCGATCCAGCAGGTCACTCCCGGAGGGGAATGCAACCGGGGGTCAACGCGCCACTGTTGTATCGCTCCAAGTCACCGGCAAGTTCGATCATCGTCCGTCCCTCAACGGTGGACGGACGGACGGTGTAGGGGAGCCGTCCTGTGAAGTTGGAGAGTAATGCATCGACATCCACGGCCGTCTGCACCACAGGCAAGGGATCGGAGCCGTACACGACGTTGAGGTACGTGGCGACCAACTGGTTTGCCAAGATAAGGCTCGCGTCTCCGGCCGGGCCCCTCGAAAGCAGGTTCAGAAGCTCATCGCGCGTGTAGGGTTCTGCGCCCAGCCGTAGCTGGTCGATTGGCCAGGCGGCTGGATGGGCCTTCCAGTAGCCCGGCGACCGAGGACAGGGGAGAAGGCACTCGGGCATGCACCCCATCGAGACGTAAGCCGACCCCGAGAATGTGCCATGAGGACTGTCTTTGGGTGCTCCTACGAGTACGGTGTCACCTGAGAGAGCAACGGAGAAACCAAACCACCTGTCACCGGGACCGTCGCTAGCAAGGAGCCTGTTCTGTTCCCTCCAGCTCCCCCCACACGGCGAGAAAAGATACGCCTCGTTGGCGGAAGGTGCTCCGACCGCGAGCAGGTCTTCGTCCAACGAGACAGACCACCCGAACCTGCCCCCTGTCGACGGGTCACTCGCAAACACGGTGTCCGTCTCGGTCCAGGCTCCTCCGCTCCGGTGGAACAAGGTGACGGATCCTGAGCCGGAGGCAAACGGCGCACCGACAGCCACCGTGTCACGGGACAGGGAGACGCTCCAGCCGAACCGGTCCGCGGGTGCTGCGCCGCCTGGAGCGAGCTTCGCCTCCTCGCCCCATCTGCCACCGTTCCTCGTGAAGATATAGGCGGCTCCGGCTTCGTAGCCTTGGTCCTGGTCCCTGTAGGCGCCAACGACCACAGTATCGACCGACAAGGAAACGCTTCCTCCAAACTCTTCCAGCGAGGTGGGGTCGTGCGCGACGAGCATTGCCTGCTGCGTCCATCCACCGCCGGTCCGCACGAAAACGTAGACCGCGCCGAATTGCTGAGCGCCTCCATCAACAGCCACAGTCCGGAGATCCGGCGAACGAAGTAGATTGCGCCCGTTGGATACCCTGCAGTTCCGTCCCCGGGAACCCCAACCACGCCGGTATCCCCATCGACCGAAACCGAGATGCCGAAGTTGTCCGTGTATTCGCCTACGGACGGCGTGAGCTTGTCTTCAGCGGAGCAGGTATCCGTCTCGGCGGTGAGGCCCGGAAAGGACGCTAAGGCGAGCAAACCAACCGCGAGGAACATCCACGTGGGCGAACCCGCCCTCCGCCACCGCCCAATGGCCGTCATCCCGTGATCGTTGTCTGGCTCGGTCATCGCATCCTCCACGCGGGGACGTGGTGATATGACCTACGCGTAGCGCCTGTCTCCACGACCTCGGCAAGCACCCTGCCCATGGAGACCGGGGTCACGCTCGGGATTCCAAGCTCGCTCCCGATCAACCCCAGAATGACCGCCGTTCGCCAACTCTCATGTCCTTGCGCTTCGGACGGCCGCTGCGCCCTCGCCGCGAACCGAACAGCGCAGTTCCCACTCGGTGCCAGTCCTAGTATTGGGCTGTCGGGCCGTGATCACAAAGGGCCCCCCAACCGCGGTGGCCGCGACTCACGGTTGGAGACGCAAGGGGCATTCTGCGAGTAGAGGACGCGGGAACCGTTCCCGCGTCCCGCTAAGGAACGGTGTACTTGCAGCAAACTGGATTGGCGGGAGCCACGGGACTTGAACCCGCGACCTCCGGCGCGACGATTCTCATGGCACCGCGCCAGCAAGGAACTCGCGCGGCGGCGACTCGTTGCGGTAGATCGTGTTGTACGGGGTTCTACGTGCCGGCGAGAAACCGCTCTCCTCCATGATCCTCGCGATGCGCGTGTCCATGCCGGGGTTCGTCGGCAGCACCTCGACGCACGTGAAGAGGGTCCGTCGCAGGGTCCCCGTCGCTCCTCTCAGGACGGAGTCGAGCCCCTCCGCATCCACCGAGAGGAAGTAGACCCAGTCATGGTCCACCGGCGCCAGGATCGTATCGAGCGGCAGGACGGGGACGAGACACGTCTCGACCCGACGGAGCCGCTTGTGGACCTCGTTCCATGGGACCCGTTCGCTCGAGAACGAGCTGTCGGCCGACGTGCTGTAGACATACAGATTCCTGACCTCCGAGACGTCGCCGCAGCCCCCCGCAACCACCCAATCCCGCGGGCGGAACCGTCGTAGGAGACGGACCATACGGGCGTTCGGCTCAACCAGGACACCGCGGAGCCCTCGCCGGTAGAAGAGGTAGGTGTTGGAAACCCGCGAGGGATGCCACGCGCCCACATCGACGTAGATCCCGCGCGACAGGTCGGTCCGGGAGAGTGCGTCAAGAACCCAACGATCCTCTCCGCTATGGGCGTAGCTCGATCGGGCGGGCGTGAGCGAATCGAAGAGGGCGCGGCAGGCGTACTCCCCCTCCGCCAGCCGCGGAAAGGCGTTTGCCAGGCGCACCCGCAGTGATAATGCGGTGCGCCCGGCGGCCCCCGGGGAGGGATGGAGCGGCGGTGACCAGCTCGGCGAAGCGGACATTGAGGAAGGGTCTCCTGCCGCTCCCGATGGCAGGCAGGAAGCGATGCGGCGCCCGCGCTGGAGTATGCGAGGGACGAAGGAAGGCTGTCAATCCGGCCGCCCATTGCGCGGCTGCGGCGCCGCGGGCGCGGCTTTCAGGGTGACGACCTCGTCGCTCAGCTCGCGAACCCGGCGCGCCATCGTCTCGATGATCCGGAACGCGAGCGTCGGGTCCTCGCTGATGCGCCGCAGGAAGTTCCGCCGGTCGAGCTTCAGCACCTGGGCCGTGCCCCGGGCGCGCACCGTCGCCGAGCGCGGCCGGTGCTCGAAGACCGCCATCTCCCCGAGCAGTTCCCCGGCGCCGGCCGTGCGCAGCACCGTCTCGGTCCCGTCGCGCTCCGCCACGATCTCGACGGTGCCGTCCTCGATGACGTAGAGGCAATCCCCCGCCTCACCCTGCCGTACGATCACCTCGCCGTCCGCGTAGGTCCTGCCCAGCAGGCCTTCGGTGGTCATCGTCGGTTCTCCAGATGAGCCGGCCTCGCGATCGGCAGGAGCGCCGCGGGGAACGCCCACGCCATCCGGCCGATCAGCGCCGGGTGCAGCATCCGCCAGAAGATGTCGGCGTAAGGCGCGCTGCCGGTGAAGATGTCCCACAGGATCAGGCTCAGGCGCCGTCGTTCCGACGGTCGCGCTTCATCGGCGGCGGTGACGCTGAGGAGGACGCGGCGGATCGGCCGGATCCGCCGCGCGAGCCGGGTCATCAGGAAGGCGACCTTGCCCATCCGGTTGTCGCCGGTGATCGATCGGCAGACGGGCGCGTAATGGCGCTCGAACGCAGCGGCGGAAATCCCCTCGAAGACCACGACGCGTGCGACGGCCTTGGCCGTTCGATAGGCCGCTCCGATCCCGTCCTTGTACAGCCGCGTGACGCCGCAGTCGCCCAGGAACACGAAGCGGTCTGCGTAGGGACGGGCCACACCGCGGATGTTGATGTGCGGCAGGCACTGACAGGAGCGCGCCTCCGCGTTCCAGCCCGGCGGCATGCAGGCGCGAACCTCCGGTGCGGCGGCGAACACATCGCCGACCTTGCTGTCCATGCCCTCACCGAGCAAGCACATCGTGACGTAGTCCCCCTTCGGTATCAGCGCCGCGAACTCGAGGTGCGGAATGCCCAGCAGGAACACGTGCATCGAGGTGCCCAGCGAGCCGTCGATCGCCGCCTTGCCGAGGCGGTACTCGCGGATCAGGGTCTTGGTGACCGTGGGTCGCTCGTAGCCGATCCCGAGCCCGGCGAAGACCTTCAGCACCCCCGAGTTGACCCCGGCGGCAACGGCCAGCAGGTCGTAGGTCTGCGGGCCACCGTCACGAGCATGGACCGTGGGCCGGCCAGCCGTCCGGGTGACGTCGTCGACACGCGTCTCGGCGAGACGTGCGCCCCGCGCGAGCGCCAGACGGAGGAGGTGATCGTCGAAGCTCTGCCAGTGCGGCTCGGTCAGGTCGCGGGGGCCGCCACCGCGATGGACCGCGCCGATGCGCATCTCGGCCGCCGGCGTCTCGATCCGAACGCTGCCGACGTCCGTGTGCAGCACGTAGGAATCGATGCCCCGCTGGACCACCCCGGGCGGCAGATGGATCCCGTCCGCCGCCAGGTTCTGGACGAGCGTCTCGGAGACGATGCCGCCGCACATGTTGCAGCCGATGGGGCCCGGCAGCTTGAAGTGGCGCGACTCGTAGATGTCGACGGCGACTTCCAGCCCAACGCGGTCGGCCATGTCGAGGAGGAAGTAGGAGAAGAGCGAGCCGGCAGGACCCCCGCCGAGCACGGCGACGCGCGAGCCGTCGCGGAGGCCATCCACCTCCGCACCGCTCTGGCCGCGAACGGCCCCGCCCGCTGAAGGCCGGAGTTCCATGGCCATCTCACCCTCCGCCCGCAGGCAGATCACATCGGGGATCGAGGCCTGGTCGTTGCACTGAGCGCGACAATCCGCGCGCAGGTAGACTGATCAAATGCTGTCGCCATGATAGCCCAGATCGCAAGGCGTTGAGTCGGCCGAATCAGCCCGCCGGCCGCGGTCCTCACCGATCTTGGTTGGTTTCCTCCCCCGCGGTGGGGTTACGTCCGGGTGCCTGGGAGGAACGCTAGTCCGCTCGTCCGATCTTCCCAAGCCGTTTTTCGATCCGTGCGATCGCGCTCTTCGTCCGCTCGGACGGCGGGAGGGTTGCGGCGTAGCCGAGCGCTTGCCGGAGGGCGGCCTTCGCGCCCTCCGGGTCTCCCTTCTTCTCGAAGATCGTCGCGCGGGCGTCCAGGACGGTGATCGTGCGCGGTCCGTATACCTTGGAGAGCGCCCGGTCGGAGGCCGCGAGCGCCTCGTCGTAGCGGCCCATCTGGCGCAACACCGCCGCGAGGCGGGCGGGAGGATTGTAGTCGTTCGGAAGCTCGCGCTCCGAGGCCTCGATTGTAGCGAGCACGCGCTCCGGCGCACCCGCGCGCTCCGCCGCGCCCACGCGGTAGCCGTCGAGCGCCGCCCGCGCCTCGACGGAGGGCGCCGACCGCGCCTGCAGATCGAGCCAGTCGAGCCACGCAAACGCAGCAGCCTTCCCCCCGGCCTCGTCGTCCTGCTGATCACGCGCATCGACGAGAGCGCTGTAGAGCCCGGAGCGATCGTCATCGAGCAGGCCGTCGAAACTCAAGGCGTCGTGGACCGCCCCCTCGAGCGTCACGACCGCCGCCGCGCGCCAGGGCGCGTCGTCCTCGGCCGAAAGGGCACAGTCGAGGCCGACCACGGCGACGCCCGCTTTCGGGCCGCCTGGAGGCAGGCCCGGGAGCAGCGTGAGGGCGCGCTGCGCGCACTCTTCGTGCTTCCCGTCCATGGACAACGCGAGCACCCCGGCGTCGGGACTGGAGGGCGCGGCTGCGGCCGTGGCGTCAACCCGGCGGAATGCGCTCTCGGCCTCGTCGAAGCGGCGGATCAGCTCGGCCGCGTCAACCCCACCGATCCATTTGTACGCAATCGTCTCGGTCTTGGCGTCGATCACCTCGAAGGTGGGGACGGCCTCGAACGGGTAGCGGGCAAGAAACGCCGCGTTCTTGACGTCCTCGCTATCGATCGAGAGCCAGACGAACCGCCCGGCGTGCTTCGTGAGCGTCGCATCGGTGAAGACCGTCGCGCGCATGAAGCGGCACGAGTGTCACCAGGGGGCCCAGACCTCGACGAACAGCGGCAGGTTCTTCTCGCGCGCCAACGCGACGGCCTGGGGGAAGTCGTTCTCGATGAACGGCAGCGCGGCGACGCCCCCGGCCGGGCTGCCGCCCGGCCTGGAACCGCAGCCGAGACCCGCCGCAGCGAGCAGGAGAGCAAGCGCAGCCGATCTTCGGAATTCGTTCATGAGCGGGGCACCCTCACCACGCGGCACGAGGGGAGCTGCGTTCTGCATCCTCGGCAGTAGTGCGGGGGATTCTACGACGGATGAGCCCCACCCCGTCAACTTGGGCGCGGGGGGTGCATCAACAGTAACCGAACACGAGCGGGAAGATGACAACCACCACTGCCGCCCATACGGAGTACACCGGAAGATAGGCGACCTGCCATCGCTCCAGTTCGGAGAATGAGCCCTGGTGACGCAGGAAGCGCGCATAGAGCCACGCCGACCACGCCAAGTTGACGAGCAGGATGAGATTCTCGCCAAGCGCCGCCACGCGGTTGGGAGTGAAGCCGAACTCGGAGATGCGGGCTGCGATCGCCCAGAGCGCCACCCCATCGACCACGAGCGCGCTGACCACGAGCAGGAGCTGCATGCGGTCGAAGAAGTCGGGCGGTGCCTGTGGGTCGCGCGCGGAGGCGGCGTAGAGCACCAACCCGACGACGACCGCCAGCAGTAAATCGAAGCCGATGAGCACCTCCCGCTTCACGTCGATGGGGTTGCCTGTCCACGCCATCGTCGCCAGAAACGCCAGCAGCAGAACGGTGAACAACGGCGTGAACAGCCTGGTCAGCACCGGTGCCATGTTCTCGATGACACTCTGCTTCGCCTCCACCAACCAGGATCCGATGATGACAGCTCCCGCCGCCCCGCACGGGATCAGCCAGCCCGCGACGAACCACTCAGGGTTCATGTCGATGGCAGAGAACATCATGAACGTGAAGGCGGTGACGACGCCCCCGCCGAGCGCGATGAGCACGTAGTAGATCGCCAGCTCGCCCGAGAACCGGACGAAGTTCATGCGCCCACCGTCGGCGAACCAGCGGCCTCGGACGTACGCGAAGCCTACGCCGATCCAGAGGGCGATCGGCAGGTGCAGAATGGCCAGCACCTCCGTGTCACTGCTGCAGCACCCTTGGATGCCCTCGGGGAAGGGGAAGACGTTGGCGAACACAGCGCCGGCCGCGAAGGGCAGCGCGAGCCACAGCCCGCTTGCAACGCCCGACCCACGCTTCCACACGAAATAGGCAGCCAGCAGCGGGAACACGAACAGGCTGGCGTTCCGGAGGTAGAACGACTCTTCCCCAGTGTCGATCCGAAGACCGAACAGCGCCGGCGCCTTGATGGCCAACGCCGCGGCAACCGCGAGGCCGAGGACGATGAGAGTCTCGGCGTGTGCGGCGGTCGCCGGCTGCTCACCGTCGGCCGCCATGACCAACTGCTTCCACAGCCGCTCGGAATGCGCGCGTGCGAACTCGCGTGAGAGGGCATCGAGATTGCCCATGCGCTTGACCGCGACCAGGAAAGCTTCCTCTCCTGACAGGCCGGCCTCGGTGAGCGCCACCAGCTCGTCGCGGAGGTGTCCCTCGAGCTCCTCCACGTCGGGACCGTGAAGGGCCTGCCGGCGGCGCAGGTACGCCCGCCACTGCGCGATCTGCTCCTCGAGCGATCGATCGGCGAAGGTCGTCATGCCGTGATCGCCTTCATCCAGATGCCCCGCAGGGTGCCGTCCACGACCTGCCACTGCTGTCGCTGGGCCTTGAGCTGCGCCCGGCCTTCTTTCGTAATCCGGTAGTACTTACGCCGGCGGCCGTTCTCGGAGGCCGACCACGTCGCCGCGACATAACCCTGGCGCTCGAGCCGGTGCAGCACGGGATAGAGCATGCCGTCGGTCCACTGCAGGTGCCCGCCCGACAGCTCGGTCACCCGCTTGATGATGGCGTAGCCGTAGCTGTCGCCTTCGGCAAGGATGGCGAGCACGAGCGGCGTGGCGGAAGCGGCGACGAGGTCCTTGCTCATGTCCATACGTAGAAGTCTTATACATCGTGGTTCTATGTATGTCAAGGCGTGCTAGGATTCGTTCCATCCACCCAGGGTTGGAGGGGGGCGGCCGGCAGCCGAGAGAGGGTCAGGACACATGGCGACGTTCATCGCACTGCTCGACTACACGGATGCGGGGATCAAGAGGATCAGCGATTCCACCTACCGGGCCGACCAGTTCATCGAGAAAGCGAGGCGGCGGGGGGTCAACGTCGTCGCGCAGTACTGGACGACAGGCTCCCACGACGGGGTGCTGATCCTGGACGCCCCCAGCGACGAGGCGGCCGCGTCGCTGCTGCTTGCGCTCGCCGCTGAAGGGAACGTCCGCACCACGACGCTGCGGGCGTTCGACTGGGCGGAGGCGAAGGAGCTGATCGCCGGGGATTGAGCCGCCCGCAGCGACGCGGCGGATCAATCCGGACGGGACGCGACAGCTATCTGGAAGCTTGCGATGTCGGCCTGCTTGTCCGTCGGCACGGGTGCGTCGAGCTTGATCTTCGCCTTCTCCTCCTCCTCGACCTTCCCCTTGCCGGACAGGACTCCCACCGTCTGGCCGCTGGCGTCCAGGAGGGTGATCTCGAGGTTCACGAGCTGGTCCTTCCCCTCGTCGCAAAAGGCGAGAACGCTCGCTTGGAGTTTCGACTCCGATCCCGTGAAGCGGACCGAGCGAAGGCTGATCACCCCCTCCTCGACGCGCAGGGTGATCTCCTCGCCGGCGGCGAAGCGGTATGTCTCCGGGGTGGTAGTGCCGGCGACCAACAGCGGCGCCGCGACGGCGATGATCAAAACTGGAAGCACGAATGATTCTCGGCGCATGGCGCCCTCCATGGTTGGCCGTGCCTGGGCAGGCACGGTCGACTGTCCGTCGGGCACAATTTAGGCCGAGGAGATGGAGGCGGCCAGCAGGCGGCGAGGGCCGCGCCGGCGGCGGATTTCCGAGTGGCCGGGGGGTGGCGGATCCGGTCACGGCTCCGTCGGCGCCCGGGCGATACTCCGGCGTGATCAATGATACCCGGCGGGCAGAGCGCAGTCCGAGCGTACTGGAGGAGTGTGAGGTGCGTTCGGCCTACTTCTTCAAATAGTCGTCGCAGATGGTGCGCAGCTGTTTCCAGATCGCCGCATCCCGGGCCTGAGGTGATACGCAGACAAAGATGTAGTTACGCTCGCCACTGCCCCATGTCCAGATTTCCAGGTTCAGCCTCTGTGGCTTCTGCGTGGCGAATGGCTCGACCCAATCAAGAACGCCGTTGTATTGCGTGGGTGTCTCCGTGGCCTGTTCGTCCGGGGAAAGCTGTGCGTCGGGTTTCACACGCTGCAGCTCAAGCCTGAATTCAGACGGATCGACGTCCGGGGGCTTTCCGTTCAGAACTTCCCTGCACAGACCTCGGTAGTATTTCAGGAACTCATCTTTGACAACGTCCTCCGTGAGAGCGGGGTGCGGCTGGAGCTCGAACACGAAGGCGTAGGAGAAGAATGTATCGGACTCAGGTTTCATCATCCCGGGTGCAAACCGGATCTGTTCAGAACCCTTCAGCGTCATATCGGGAGCAAATCCCGGCGGTAGTTGAATGGTCTCGCCACCCCACCCCGCTGGCGCAGCGAGCTTGAAGGAGCCCGGTTCATCGGCAGCGAAGAGCGACCCGGACATCAGCAGACTCACAGCGAATATGCGAAGCATCGTTATCTCCTGCCGGCGACCGTCGAGCGGAAGGTCGTCGTTTCAAGACGCGGTCCAGAGCCTAAGAAATCCAAGCTGCCTTCTCGGTTGTCGTGCGGGCTATCTTGCGGCCGATGTGAATCAGTGTGTCTTCTTGCCTCGCACTCCGGCCCGGCCGGTGTTCAAGGGCATGAGCGGCTCTCGATGGCAGGTAGGAACCGGTGCCTCGCCGGCCGAAGACTATCTGATCAACGACAATTAGAACTGCGGGTCGACGACAATTAGAATTGCGGGGTCCCGTTCCTCGTAACCGCTTGTGCGGTAGACTTTTGGCTCTCCACAGGGAGGGTCATGGTCACCGACAAGCAAGCGAGGCGACTGATGCAGGAGCTGGGCAAGGAGACGCCGCTCGGGGCGGCGGCACTGCGGTCGGGGATGAGCGAGAACACCGCCCGGGGGTACCGGTCGGGGGTCTTGCCGAGCCAGAGGAAGGAGCCGCGGACGTATCGGACGCGTCGGGATCC
>Ga0137321_1000025_pt1 | contig 63350 bp, 53 predicted proteins | sample EasRivERMZT399_2_FD_104758 | JGI IMG/M metagenome (GOLD analysis project Ga0137321, IMG submission 104758) | Soil microbial communities from meander-bound floodplain in the East River, Colorado, USA - East River MetaG ERMZT399_2 | ecosystem: Environmental > Terrestrial > Soil > Floodplain ... | reverse complement strand
CGGTCGGGCTCGGCGTCTTCGAGGCGTTCACGAAGCAGGCCAACGGGAGCGCCGGTATCCTCAGTCTCGACCTCGCGGTGGGCGGCACCTGGCGGCGCCCCCGGCTCGACGGTGCCGGCCGGCTCCCTCCCCTTGAGGTTGACGTAGACGCGGCCGGGGATCAGCGAGTAGGCGGTCGTGGCGGCGGCGTCGATGTCCGACAGCAGCTCGGAGCTGCCCGGACGCATCTTCAGGAACCCCTCGTCGGTGAGGTGGCGATTGAGGTACACCTCATGTCGGATGCCGCAGAATCCGTGATCGGAGAGCACCAGGAGCGGCACCTCGGGCGGCAGCTCGCGCCGGACGCGGCCGAGGATATCGTCCACCCGGCGGTAGATCTGCATGAACTCAGGGGCGAACCTCGCGTCCCCCTGCTCCATCTCCTCCCAGAGGAAATGCTGCAGTCGATCGGTTTCCATGATGTGGCACTGGAAGTAGTCCCACGGCTCGCGCAGGAAGTGGAACAGCGCCTCCTCGCGCCGGTCGAGCGTCGTCCGCAGGTCGCTCAGGAACTCCCCCTTGTCCCGCTGGGCCAACCGGGTCTCGGCGTCGATCCGGTAACCGTGCTCCTTCAGCCAGCGCACCACGGCAGCGTCGGTCGAGATCTTCTCGATGTCCGTGCAGAGGAAGCAGCCGACCATCACCCCCTGGACCTCCCGCGTCGGGTAGGTGACGGGCACGTTGATCACCACCATGCGGCGGCGATGCTCGTTCAGGTGCTGCCACAGCGTCGGGGCCTTGAGGCTGGCGGCGTTCGGAAAATAGAGGTCGTAGGTGCGCGGCTTGCGCTCCACGAATCCGAAGATGTTGTGCCGGCCCGGATTCGCGCCGGTCATGAACGAGGCCCAGGCGACCGACGAGACGGTCGGGTAGACGGAGTCCATCCGCTCGAGCGTCCCGCCCTCTTGCAACATCCGGGCGAGGTTGGGCATCGCCCCCTCGCCGACCAGACGCTGCAGGAACGAGTGGGGGGTGCCGTCGAGACCGATCACCGCGACGCGGGGCGTGCGCGCGGCGCCCCCGCGCAGCCCCTTCAGGAAACCGAACGCCATCGCCGTGGATCCTGTGCCGCGTGCCTCAGATGTAGCCGAGGGAGGCGAGACGCTCGCGGACCTTCTCCTCTTCCTCGGGGGCGTACTCGACCGCGCCGGCCGGCGGGAGATAACCGAGCTGCTCCATCCGCCCCAGGATCTTGTCCGTGCTCCCCTCGACGGACTCCTTGTCCGTCTCGCAGACGACCTCGGGATTGATCGGCTCCTCGTACGGATCGCTCACGCCGGTGAAGTGGGGGATCTCCCCCGCGATCGCCTTCTTGTAGAGACCCTTCACGTCACGCTCGATGCAGGTATCGAGAGGGCACTTCGTGTACACCTCGAGGAAGTCGCCGATGTCCATCCGGATCTCGTCGCGGACGTTTCGATACGGGGAGATGGCGGCCGTCATCACCAGGACACCATTGCGCGTGAGCAGCTTGGCGACGAAGCCGATGCGCCGGATGTTGGCGTCGCGATCCTCCTTCGAGAACCCGAGCCCCTTGCTCAGATTGGTGCGGACTACGTCCCCGTCCAGCACCTCGAGCTTGCGAACGCCGCGTTCCCGCAGACGCATCTCCAGCTCCCGCGAGATGGTCGTCTTGCCGGAACCGGACAGGCCGGTAAACCAGATGGTGAGTCCCGTGTGCATGATGCCGTGTCTCCTTACGCGATGATCTTCCCGATCATGTCGCCGGGGATCGGGAGTCCGAAGTCCTGCAGGATCGTCGGGGCAATGTCGAACAGGCGCAGCCCCTGCACCTCGCCGCGTCCCGAGCGGCCGGGGCTGCGGCGTATGAAGATGCCGTGCCAATCGTGGTTGGCGTCGTCGGGGCCGGTGTCGTTCTCGTAGGTCCAGATGCTCCCCATCCCGACGCTGCCGACGGAACGCCAGTCGAGGTTGCCGAAGTAGGTGAGCAGGTCGGGCGGCACGCCGTTGCACTTGCGGTAGATCTCCTCGGGGCGGTGTACGACGGTGCCGATGTTGCGTCCCTTCTCGTCCGCGATCCCCTGGAGTCCCGCGATCAGCTCACTCCGCACCTTCTCGTAGTCGGCCGCGGGGATCATCCCCTGCGGCTCGCGCCCCTGCACGTTCATGAAGATTCGGGAGTAGTACCCCCCTTCGCCCCACGCCATGGTCTTCGACCAGTCGATCTCGACCTTGCCGATCGGGGTCGGCGACGTGGGAACCTCCTTCAGGGTCAGATACCCCTTCTGCATCAGCCATTCGTTGACGCAGATCCCGCCCAGCATGCTGCGGGCCCCATGATCCGAGACCACGTAGACGACGGTGTCGGACGGCACCCCGGCCAGCACGCGGGCGATCTCCTGGTCGACCACCTTGTAGTAGTCGTGGATGGAGTTCTCCCAGGGGTTGCCGGCCTCGTACTTCGGGTGGCCCGGATCCATGTACTTCCAGAACCCGTGGTGGATCCGGTCGATCCCCATCTCCACCATCATCGCAAAGTCCCAGTCCCGGTTCGCCAGCAGATGGCGCATGACGCGGAAGCGCTTCACGGTCATCGAGTGGATCGTGTCGAGGATCCGCTGCTTGTCCTCCGTGCGGAAGTCGTCGACGTCGAGGATGTACCCCTCCGCGATGCGCTCCACCTCCGCCTTGAGGGCCGGCGGGTAGGTGTACTGGCTGCGTGTGTCGGGGGTGAGAAAGCAGGTGATCAGGTCCCCGTTCACCGGACGCGGCGGATAGGTCTGCGGGATGCCGACGAGGATGACCTTCTTACCGGCCCGGCCCAGGATGTCCCAGACCCGATCCTCCTTCACCGAACTCGAGTTGGCGAAGAAGAGCCCATCGTACGAGTGGTCCTTGCGGTTGCGGAAACCGTAGAACCCCAGCTGGCCGGGATCCTTGCTCGACATCATGCAGGACCACGCCGGGACGGTGATCGGCGGGTTGCTGCTCTCCAGCTTCCCGTAGATCCCCTGGTCCATGAGCCCCGAGAGGGTAGGTAGATCCTGTCGCCAGCGGTCGAAGACCAGCTGGGGTGTGGCGCAGTCCAGCCCCAGGACCAGGACTTTCATCGCATCGACTCCTTGGGAGCGAATGCCATCCGCTCGATGTGGCTGCTTGCGGCGGCGACTCCTCGGGTGGCCACACCGGGAAGGGGAGCAGCGGAGCGCAGACGCTGCTGCGAAGGCCCCCGATTCGTGGGCGAAACCCGAATGTTAGACCAATTTCGGCGAATGTCAAAAAGGGGTGCCGGTCCGACCGCTCAGGCGGCACCCCGTCCGAGCAGGACCGCGGGGATCGTCTTCAGGAGGATGACGACGTCCTGGCGGAGCGACCAGTTCTCGACATACTGGAGATCGTAGCGAACCCAATCCTCGAAACGCGTCGAGCGGCCGTTCACCTGCCACAGCCCGGTCAGCCCCGGCTTCACACTCAGGCGCACCTTGCGCCACCAGAAGTCCTCATCCAGCTCTTCCACGGCGAGGGGGCGGGGTCCGACCATGCTCATGTGCCCCAGCAGCACGTTGAAGAGCTGCGGGAACTCGTCGATGCTCAGGCGCCGGATGATGCGTCCCAACGGCGTGACCCGCGGGTCGTTCTGGATCTTGAACACCGGACCGTCGGCCTCGTTCCCGTGCTCGCGCAGCGCTTCCTTGATGCGGTCCGCATCGATGACCATCGAGCGGAACTTGTAGAGCGTGAACTCGCGGAAGCCGCAGGTCATGCGCTTCTGCCGGAAGAAGACCGGCCCGCGCGAGGTCAGCTTGATCGCGATGGCGGTCGCGAGCATCACCGGCGAGAAGAGCACGACCAGGGTGCCGGCCGCGACCAGGTCGAGCAGGCGCTTCACCGCCATCCGCGGCGACCGCTGAGGCACCATCGAGTAGCTGTAGAAGGTGAGGTCCGTGAAGCGCGCTCCCGTCGCCCGCAGCCCGCGGATGCGGGGCGGGACATCGGCGGTGATCCGGATCGAGACGCCGTGGTCGATGCAGTCGCGGATGATCGCGCGCACGCGCTCCGGGTAGTCCTCGCTGCGGTCGGTGACGTAGATGTCATCCACGCGGCGCTCTTGCAGCACGTCGGCGATCTGGTCGCTGCGGCCAAGGATGTCTCCGTCACGCAGGGAGATCCGCTCGCGCAGGCGATCCGGCTCGTCGGTGACGACCCCCAGCAGCTTCATCCCGTAGCCACGGTGACCCCGCAGCCGATTCACGAGCGCGGCGGCCCGCTCGCCGTCTCCCACGATGAGCATCGTGCGGTAGTTGAAGCCGTACCGCCGGATCACCCGCAGGGCGAGCCGCCTCGCCGTGCGCACCGCGAGCAGCGCCACCAGCGCGAGACCGGCGAAGATCCACAGGCGCGGGGCGCTGAGCGAGCGCTTGAAGAACAGCAGATCCAGCAGGATCATCCCCGTCTGGGCGACGAGGATGCGGCGGGCGAGGTCCCACAATTCGGTGGTCAGCGGCCAGGTGCGCCGCGGTGCGTCGTCGAGGCCGGCGCCTTTTGCCGTGCCGAAGTAGAGGGTCACGAAGAGGAGAAACGGCAGCGCTCCCGAAAGGGCGAACGGCGCGACCTCGGGGAAGCTCCGCCCGAAGAGGACAAACGCCCGGGTCGTGAGGTAGAACAGGCCGGAGATGAGGGCGAGATCGACCAGCCGCTGCAGACCTAGCAACTCCCGGCCGTGCCGGCGGAGCACCCCGCGACGGACCAGCCCCTCCCAGCTTGCGCCTTCCGGCCCCACCATCCGCGTCCCCCCTTCAGCGACGACGGGTAATGAAGGTCGCGGCCAAAAGACCGGCCGCACTTGGATTCTCGTCAGATCTGGAGTCCAGCGGGGTACCCACCGAATCTACGGCCAGGGATCGACCAAGTCAAGAAAACCGGCGGGCGGAATACGTGCGCCCAGGCTCTGGCCGGGGAGCCCGGATCACCCGTTCGGGGGGGAGGTGGAGGGGGTGGCGGGGGAGGTGCGGGGTCGCCCTTCCACGGTGACCGTTCGCAGCAGGGTGTCCTTGAGCGGGTGGAAGAAAGGCTTGACGTTCTTCCCGCTGGTCGTCACCCCCTCGATCGCCGCCAGCGCCTCCTCCCCTTCGACCAGGCGGGCGAAGATCGTGAAGTTCCCGTCCCAGTCCGGCCGCCGCCGGAGCTCGATCATGAACTGGCTGCCGTGCTCGGCGCTTCCGAACGCCCCGTTGCGCGCGGAGCAGAGCGTGCCGCGCTCATGCGGGAGCGTCGACAGCTCCGGGGCCAGGCTGTAGCCGGGTCCGCCGCTGCCGTCGCCCGCCGGATCCCCTCCGGCGATCAGCTCCCCCTTGGCGATCAGGAAGAACTTGGTGTTGTCGTAGAACCCGCGCCGCGACAGGTCGACGAAGTTGCGCACATGGTCCGGAGCGACCTCCTCCAGCAGATCGAAGACCAGATCGCCCATGTCGGTCTTCAGGGTGGCGCGGTAGTCGAGGTTGGCGTCGTACGGAGGCGCGAGCACGAGCTCGACCGCGTCGGACTCCAGAGTGCCAGCGTGCAATCGCAGCTTGTAGGTTCCCGGCGTTCCGAGGGAGGAGAAGTGCGGCGCCAGATCCACGACCTGGAGGTGCGAGGCGCCCGGCGCGAATACCCGCGGCTGCGTCGCCGGATCGAACCCGGGCAGCGCCGTCGCCGCTTCCGGGCCTTTCGGAGACTCGAGGGTCAGCGACGCGACGATCGGCACACCGCTGGGGTTCGGCACCGGGGTTGCACCGAGGTTCTCGATCACGACCCGGACCTCCACGGGCTGGCCGACCCGGTAGTAAGGGCCGCGCAGCTCGATCCGGGCGCTCAGCCCCTTGGGAGGGGGCTCTGCCGGGGCGTCAGCGGCGGCCGCGGCGGGGGCGAGCAGCAGGGGAAGGAGCAGGATGAGCGAGCGCATCGGGCGTCTCCGGCAGGTCGGAAGGAACCGCGGAGTATAGACTCCCGTGGAGACTCGCGTCAAAGTCATCGACCGCGCGCGCCAGGGTGAACGCCACGACCCGCGCGGCACCGCCGGCGCGCAGCGCGCGCGTGCACTCCCGGATGGTGGCGCCGGTGGTCCAGACGTCGTCCACCAGGAGGACGGCTTGCCCCACCAGGAGGGCGCCTCGCGAGGTCCGGAACGCGCCGCGGACGTTCGCGGCGCGCAGGGCGGCCGGGAGACGGGCCTGGGGTCGTGCGCCGCCGAGTCGCCGCAGTGCGTGGGGCGCGCAGGGGGTCGCCAGGCGGGTTGACAGCTCCCGGGCCAGCTCTGCCGACTGGTTGTAGCCGCGTCGGAGGCGGCGCAGCGGGGCCAACGGGACCGGGACGATCACATCTGTCTGCAGGAGCGGAACCGGCCGGGCGGCGAGGTAGGCAACGGCGCGTGCGGCGAGCGGCGCCGCGAGGTCCGGGCGATCCTCGAACTTGAGCAGGCGGATCAGCGCTCGCAACGACCCGCGGTACGCCCCCATCGAGATCCCCGAGTCGAACGGTGGCGGCTTCGTCGCGCACCCGCCGCAGGGGACCCCGGCGAGGTCGTCGTCCTCGAACGCCGCGTGTGGGCGCCCGCACCGGGGGCAGGCGGGGGAGGTGAGAAACTCGATCCCGGACCAGCAGCCCAGGCAGACACCGCGCTCCCCGACGCTTGCGGTCATCCGCCCGCAGACGGCGCATGGCGAGGGGAGGAGCGCCGCGAGCAGGTCGTCGACCCAGGAGCGCGGAAACCCCCAGGGGCGCGGGAAACGACGCATGGGTGGAGAGCGAAGCGGGGGCGTGGCCGGGCAGAGCCTACCATTCCCGCAGCAGTTCGGGGGCCTCCGCGGCGGGTGGCCGCCGTCTCGCGCGGCAGGGTGATTGCATACAGACCCAGGGAGAACGTCCGTGCGGGGCGCCGGTCCGGGTGGCCCAGTCAGGGGGTCCCACTCCGGGGGCCCCACTCCTCATCCGCGGTGCGGGCGAGGGAGGAGACCAGCGATGGCAAAGCGTGCCGATCGGCTCGAGAGCCAGTGCTATGAGTGTCTGCTCTACGGCGCCGTCGCCGGCCTCGACGACGGCATGGTTCTGGTAGGCAACGACGGTCGGATCCTGATGCTCAATCGCCGCGCCGAGGAGATGCTGGGGGTCGATGCCGACGATGTCGCGGGGGAGCCGCTGCGCACGACGCTGCGCGACCCGATGCTGATCCAGTTCTGGTCCACCGCCGCTCGTCAGGAGGATCCGTCCGTCTGCGAGCTGGCCTCGGGTCCGGATCGCACCCTGCGCGCCACCGTGGCCGTGTGCCGCGGCGCCTCGGGAGCGACGATCGGCCGCATGCTCAACCTGCGCGATGTGAGCCGCGAGCGGACCGTCCACGTCGAGCTGTCGGCGGCCGTGGCCAAGCGGCTCGTCGCTCTCGCGGAAGCCGACGAGAGTGCCCAGCTGCTTCCGCCGCTCACGCGCCGGGAAGGGGAGATCCTCCGGCTCCTCGCCTCCGGGCTCACGAACGCCGCAATCGCCACCCGGCTGTGCGTCTCGATCAACACCGTCGCCTCGCACATCAAGCATCTCTACCCGAAGCTGGGGGTGGTGAATCGCAGCCAGGCCACGGCGGTTGCACTGTCGCACGGGATCCACCTGGACCCGCGCTGACCCTCGGCGCTGGTCCTGCCCCGCCTGCAGGACGCAGATCGTGTCTCCGGATCAGCCGCGCAGCAACGACCGGCCGTCCATCTCGAGCGGCGGCGGGATCTCGAGGACGTCGAGGAGCGTGGGAGCGACGTCGGCCAGGAGACCTCCTGCCGCTACGGCACGCCCGCGAAACGGCTCACCGCACAGGATGACGGGAACCGGGTTCATGGTGTGCGCCGTATGCGGGGCGCCGGTCTCCGGATCGACCATGAGTTCGGCGTTGCCATGGTCCGCGGTGACGATGGCGCCCCCTCCGCGCGCCAGTACCTCGGCCACCAGGCGCCCGACGCAGTCGTCCACCACCTTGCAGGCGCGGACCGTCTCCGCGAAGCGGCCCGTATGCCCGACCATGTCGGCATTGGCGAGGTTCACCACGAGCACCTGGCGCGGATTGGTGGCGAGCGCGGCGATCGCGCGCGCGGTCACCTCCTCGGCGCTCATCTCGGGGGCGAGATCGTAGGTCGCCACCCTCGGCGACGGCACCAGGATCCGCTCCTCCTGCGCGAATGGCTGTTCGCGGACGCCGTTGAAGAAATAGGTCACGTGCGCGTACTTCTCCGTCTCCGCGCAGCGCACCTGCGGGATGGCGTGCGCCGCGAGGACCTCGCCTAGCACCTCGACCGGCTGCTGCTTGGCGAAGGCGATCGGCAGTGTCGAGGCCTCTTCGTACCGCATGAAGCAGACGAACGACGCGAGCGCCGGCCGATCGGGGCGCTCGAACTCGCCGAACTCCGCTGCGGTCAGCGCGCGCGTGAGCTGTCGCGCCCGGTCGGCCCGGAAGTTGAAGAAGATCGCCGCGTCCCCCCCGCGGAGCGTCGCGACCGGCGCGCCCGCCTCGGTGATCAGCGTCGGCTCGATGAACTCGTCCGTTTCGCCGCGCGCATAAGCCTCGCGCACCGCCGCCGCCGGGCTCGCCGCCTGCCTTCCCTCGCCGCGCACCAGCGCGGCGTACGCCTTCGCCGTCCGATCCCAGCGCCGGTCGCGGTCCATGGCGAAGTAGCGTCCGGTAACGGAGGCCACCCGACCGACCCGCTCACGTCGCAGCGCCTCCTCCAGCCGCTCGAGGTGGTGAACACCGCTCTGGGGCGGCGTGTCGCGCCCATCCATGAAGGCGTGGAAGAACAGCCGCTCGCACCCCTGCTCGCGGGCCAGCCTGGCCAGGGCCACGGCGTGGTCGAGGTGGCTGTGCACCCCTCCATCGGAGATCAGCCCCAGCGCGTGCACCCCGCCGCCGCCGGCCGCCGCCGCCCGGAAGGCAGCCAGGAGGGAGGGGTTGCGGAAGAACTCCCCGGAGGCGATCGCCGCGAAGATCAGGCCCAGCGGCTGGCGCACGGTGCGCCCCGCTCCGAGGCAGAGGTGCCCGACCTCGGAGTTGCCGATGTACCCGGGGGGCAGTCCGACTGCGGGGCCCGCGGCTTCCAGCAGCAGCGAGGGAAAGCGCGCGCCGAGCTCGTCCAGGTGACGCGGCGAGGCGCTGCGGATGGCATTGGCGCTGGCCTCGGCGCGAAAACCCCAGCCGTCGAGGACGATCAGGGCAAGCGGGAGGCGGTCGAGCCGCGGCACGGGGCGCCGGGCCTCAGACGGAGTAGACCGGCGACGGCGGGAATCCCTGCTCCTCGAGCGAACGATCCTCGCGCAGCTCGATCTCGACGCTGCTCCACTCGCCGCAGTTCTCGCAGCGGTCGATCCATTGGCGATAGCGGGAGGAGCAGACCGAGCAGCCGTACTGCTGCCGCAGCAGGTCGAGCTGGTCGAGCGCCTGTTCGAACTCGGCCGCGGCGCCGGCGAATTCGCGTCGCCGCGAGAGCGCCTTGCCGAGGAAGTAGTGCAGTGCGGGGGAGTAGGCGACGCGCTCCCGCAGCCGTTCGAACTCGCGATGCGCCTCGTCGATCATCTCGAGGCGCAGAAACAGCTTGCCGAGGAAGAACCGCGGCATCACCTGGCGCGGGGCTTCCGCGCTCAGCCGGCGGAAGGTGTCGATCGCGACCTGGGGATCCTCCTCCTCGAGGAAGTGATTCTCCATCGCCGTGAGGAAGATCGGCGAACCGGTCGTCCGGTAGGCGTGGTGCCAGGTCTCGAGCGCGGCCTCGATCTCCCCCTCCTCCCGCTGCGCCTCGCCGAGTCGCAGCAGTGCCGGGACGAACGCGGGAGCGAGCTTCAGCACCTTGCCGAACTGGGCGATCGCGTCGGCGTGCTTCTCGTTCTTCATGAGATCGACGGCGATCTGGTAGCGAATGCCGAGCCCATAGCGGCGTTCGGCCTCGAGCTTGTACGGGGTCTTGTCGGTGAACGCCTCGATCCGCTCCTGGGCCTGCAGGGCGCCGTTCCAGTCCCCCTCTTTCATGTGGATCTTGCGCAGGCGGCGCAGGGCCGCGACCGACTTCTTCGGATCGAGCTCGACGATCTTGCCGAGCGCCAGGCGGGCCTTCGGGTACTGCTTCGATTCCTCGTAGTCGGAGGCCAGCGAGTAGAGAGGGCGCAGGTCCCGCGGCCGGAGGCGTCTGGCCCGCCGGTGGCGGCCGATCCCTTCCTCGAACCGTTTCAGCCCGCGCAGGATGTCTCCCGAGATGAGCAGCGCGTCGAAATGGCCGGGGTTCTGGGCCAGCACCGCGTCGAAGGCCTCGAGCGCACGTTCGTCCTGTCCGCCGAGCAGCGCCTCGATGCCGCGCTTGTACTGCTCGTCGATGGCGCGCCCGGTCCGGACCAGCCACCAGCCTCGCAGCCGGTTGAAGAGCGAGCGACTGTCCTGCATCAGGCTGATGAAGATCGCGAGCGAGAGCCCGATGAGGAAGACGAGAACGACGACCCCGTACAGGGGGAGGGTCCGGTCGCCGGGGAGGATGAAGCGCTCCTCCATCAGCGCGCGGTTGTTGAGCAATGCGAACGCCAGGACGTAGACGACGAGAAAGCCGAGGAGGATCGAGAACAGCGTACGGAGCTTCATGACATCCTGGCCGGAACCCGTTGAACCGGAACTGCTTGAAGATGAGGTGCTTCCGTGCCCTGTCCGGCCGTCCCGAGCGCCAGACTAGCACCCTCCCGGAACCAGTGTCAAACCCGGCGACGGATCAGCGGTGATACGGCTCGCCGCGCAGGATCGTGAAGGCGCGATAGAGCTGTTCCAGGAGCAGCAATCTCGCCATCTCGTGCGTCAGCGTCAGGCGGCTGAGGGAAACCCGGAGGTCCAGCGTCTTCGCGACTTCTTCCGCGAGCCCGTTCGGGCCGCCGACCACGAACTGGACCTGGCCGCCTCCCGCGACGAGTGCCTGCTCGAGGAGCCGCGCAAGGCCCTCCGAGGTGACCTCGGTCCCCCCCGGATCGAGGCCCAGGCGCCGCCCGCGCGCGGCCAGGCGCGACTGCAAGGCGGCCCCTTCGAGGCGCACGAGCTCCTCGGGCCGGAACGCCCCCTTCGGTTCGGGCGCGACGTCCACCTCCACCGTCGCGTAGCGCTGGAGGCGCTGCAGGTAGCGATCGATGCCGCGGGCGAGATCCGGATCGCGAGTGCGGCCAATCCACAGGAGGCGGACGCGCGCCACGTCAGCCTATTCCGTAGCGCCGTCGCTTCTCGAGCAGCGTCTTGCGGCTGATCCCCAGCACCTGCGCGGCGCGCGTCTGATTGCCACCGGTGCGCCTGAGGACCTGTCGAATGTAGGCGGCTTCCAGCGCCGCCAGGGAGAGCATCGCCTCCTCCGCGGAGCGCAGCGAGGTTGCCGCCCCGGCCCCCTCCCCGAGGTGGATCTCCTCGGGCTGGACCGCGCGCCCCGCTGCGGTGAGCACCAGGTGCTCCATTGCGTTGCGCAGCTCGCGGACGTTCCCCGGCCAGGAATGCTCCTGCAGGAGACGGCGGGCCGGTGGGGTCAGCACGAGCAGCGGGCGCCGGTGCAGCCGCCGGTAGTGACGCAGGAAGAAGGTCGCCAGCCGGTCGATGTCGGCGCGGCGCTCGCGGAGCGGCGGGACGTGGAGCCGCACGACGTCGAGGCGGTAGAAGAGGTCGGCGCGGAAGCGGCCGCCGCGGACGCGCTCCTCCAGGTCCGTCCCGCTCACCGCCACCGGCCGCGCGGCGAGCTGCAGCGTCGCGCTGCCGCCGAGCCGCTCGAACGATCGCGCCTCGAGCACCCGCAGGAGCTTCGCCTGGGCGGCCATCGACAGCTCCTCGACGCCGTCGAACAGCACCGTGCCGGCGCCGGCGTCCTCGAGCCTCCCGCGACGCGTCTCCTTGGCGTCGGTGTGCGACCCCTTCTCGTGGCCGAACAACTCGCTCTCGAACAGGGTATCGGGGAGGTTCGCGCAGGCAATCGAGACGAAGGGCGCCGAGGCCCGGGGGCTCTGACCGTGCAGGAGGCGCGCCACGAACCCCTTGCCGACTCCGCTCTCGCCGGTGATCCGCACCATCGCGTCCGAGGCGGCGATCCGTTGCAGCAGGCCGCACATCTGGCGCATGCGGGGCGACCGGGCCACCAGCGGCTCCGGCGCTGCGGTGGAGCGGAACCGCAAAGGGGCGCTCGCGGCGGGGCCGGGAGGCACGAGGTCTACCTCTTGGTTGCCTTCCGGCGCGGGGCGGCTCGCTTCGGGGCGGCGAAGAGATCGAGGCGTGGGGCATCCGCCCACAGGCGCTCGAGGGCGTAGAAGGAGCGCCGGTCACTGGTGAAGACGTGCACGACGAAATCGAGGTAGTCCATCAGGACCCAGCCGGCGTCACGGCTGCCTTCGACGTGATTCGGGTAGACGCGCCCCGCGCCGAGCCGTCCGTCGACCTCGTCGACGATCGCCTGCACCTGGCGCGAGGTGCCGCCGTGGCAGATCACGAAGTAATCGGTGATCCCGGAGAGCCCGCGGAGATCCAGGACCTCCATTCCCTCGGCCTTCTTCTCCAGGGCTGCGGCGACGGCTTGGCGCAGCCGTTCCGATACCGGCTCAGGCCGCATGCGTGTGTATCAGCAGTTCGCGGATGTCGTTCCTCCCTCCGTGTACAGCCTCTGCTCCGAAATATATGCGGCCACCGCGTCGGGCACAAGCCCCTGGAGCGAGGCGCCCTCCCGGGCCCGTCGGCGAATCTCCGTGCCGGAGACCGGCTGCTCGGGGATCGCGGTCCAGTACACGTTCCCGGCCGGCGGCAGGGGCTCGACGGGGACCCCGGCCGGAAGCAGGCGCGCCCGGAGGTCTGCAGGCAGGACCGCCGCCATCTGGTCCGGCGAGGCGCCGTGCCGGGGCGCCACCACGAGGTTCGCGAGCCTCAGGATCCCCATGGGATCTCGCCACGAAGGCAGGTCGGCAAGCGAATCCGAGCCCAGCAGGAAGAGGAGCGGGTCGGCGGGGTCGAGCGTGGCGCGGAAGCGGCTGAGCGTCTCCACCGTGAACGACGGTCCCCCCCGGAGGGCCTCGTCCGCGGAGGCCTCGATCCTGTCGATTCCGCTTGCAGCAAGGGCGACCATCGCCAGGCGGTGGCGAAACGGGGTCACCCGTTCCCCCAGCTTGTGAGGCGGCAGCGCCGCCGGCAGCAGCAGGAGGCGGTCGATCCGGAAGAGGTCGCGAGCGGCGACCGCACACGCTAGATGCCCGCGGTGGATCGGGTCGAAGGTGCCGCCCAGGATTCCGAGCCTCATTCCTCCTCCCCTGCATTCGCGCCGTGAGCTCCCGGCGCGATCGGCTCGGCGTGCCGCGCCGCGGCGAGCGCGCGGGCCATCTCGTGCAGGAGGCGATCCAGCCCTTCCCCGGTCGCGACGGAGATCGGCACGCAGGCAACGTGCTGCCCGCGGCCGCGCCGCTGGAGCTTGCCAACGAGGCCCGGGTCGGGGCGCAGGTCCATCTTGTTGAGCGCGAGGATGCGCGGCTGCGCTGCGAGCCGGGGGGAGTACGCTTGCAGCTCCGCGTCGATCACGCCGAGGTCGCTCAGGGGGTCGCGTCCCGACATAGGTGAGAGGTCGACGACATGGACGAGGACGCGGGTGCGCTCCAGATGGCGCAGGAAGCGGATGCCAAGCCCCTGCCCGAGGTGCGCTCCCTCGATCAGCCCGGGGATGTCCGCCACGACGAACGCTCCCTCGTCGCGAAGGTCCACCACGCCGAGCACGGGGCTCAGGGTCGTGAACGGATAGTCGGCGACCTTCGGACGCGCCGCGGAGATGTGGGAGAGGAGCGACGACTTGCCGGCGTTCGGGAAGCCGACCAGGCCGACGTCGGCGAGGAGCTTCAGCTCGAGCCGGATCCACCGCGACTCTCCGGCGCGCCCCTTCTCCGCGATGCGCGGCGCCTGGCGCACCGACGAGGCGAAGCGAGCGTTGCCGCGACCCCCGTGCCCGCCGCGAGCCGCAACCCAGGTCTGTCCGGAGGTGGTCAGATCCGCGAGCGTTTCGGTCCGCTCGTCGTCGAGCACCACCGTGCCCGGCGGGACGTCGACGAGCATGTCCAGGGCCGAGCGGCCGTGGCGATTCGAACCCTCGCCGTGCCCGCCGGGGGTGGCACGGAAGTGCTGTTGATAGCGGAAGGCGCTGAGGGTGGAGAGGCCGTCCGCCACGCGCAGGATGACGCTGCCGCCGTCACCGCCGTCACCGCCGGAGGGTCCGCCGCGAGGCACGTACTTCTCGCGCCGGAAGGCGACGCAGCCATTGCCGCCCGCGCCCCCCTGGACGTAGATCTTTACCTCATCGATGAACATAGGAGGGGCGTGGAGCCCGGCCCGGGTCGTGCTGGCGGACGGGTGAGGTGATCAGCTCGCGGCGGGGGGGTCGATGTGTACGAACTTGCCGAGGCTGCCGCGATCCTGAAAACGGACGACGCCGGTGATGCGGGCAAAGAGGGTATCGTCCTTCCCCCAGCCGACGTTCTGCCCCGGCTTGATCGGGGTCCCCCGCTGTCGCACCAGGATCGAGCCGCCAGGGACGAGCTGGCCACCAAAGGCCTTCACTCCCAGACGCTGTGAATTGGAATCGCGGCCGTTTCGTGAACTGCCGCCTGCTTTCTTGTGAGCCATGGCGTGTGATCCTCGGAGCCCTGAATCCTAAACGACGATCCGGTCGATGCGCAGCGCCGTGTAGGCCTGGCGATGCCCCTGGGTGCGGCGATACTGCTTGCGCTTCTTGCTCTTGAACACGCGGATCTTCTCGCCGCGGCCTTCCTCGATCACGGTGGCCAGGACCTTGGCGCCGCCCAGGGCTGGCGTGCCGACCTGCAGGTCCTTGCCGTCGTGCACCAGGAGCACCGGACCTACCTCGATGGTGCTGCCGGCCGCCGCTCCGTCGATCTTCTGCACCCGGACGATCTCCCCTTCGGAGACCCGATGCTGGGCGCCGCCCGACACGATGACTGCGTACATCCCTCGACCCTCGCTTCCAGACCCCGCGGCGCGTGCCGCCGCGGAAGTGATTCTTGCCGGCGGAAAGCGGCATTATCGACCTACCCCCCGGCCGCTGTCAACCTCGAGCGGAGGAGGTCAGGACTGCTTCTTGAGCTGCACCAGGACGAGGCGGGCCACGGCCTTCAGCGTCTCGAACACCCCGACCCCGGTGGTGGCGACGGCCTCGAACACCGCCTCGCTCCCCGTCCGGAGGTCGCGGGTCATCTCCTCGACCGACATCGCCCCCGGGAGGTCCCGCTTGTTGAACTGGAGCACGTACGGGACCTGGGCGAGATCGATCCCTTGCGCGCGCAGGTTGTCCTGCAGGTTCCGCACCGCCTCGATGTTCGCGTCCCGCCGCGCGTCCTGGGAATCGGCGACGAATACCACGCCGTCCGCCCCCTTGAGGATCAGTTTCCGGCTCGCGTCGTAGAAAACCTGCCCCGGCACGGTGTACAGGTGGAAGCGGGTGCGGAAACCGCGAATGTTGCCGAGCTCGAGCGGCAGGAAGTCGAAGAACAGGGTCCGGTCGGTCTCGGTCGCCAGCGAGATCAGCTTCCCCTTGGCGTTCGGATTGGTCTTCGCGTAGACGTACTGCAGGTTCGTCGTCTTTCCGCCCAGACCGGGGCCGTAGTACACCAGCTTGCAGTTGATCTCGCGGGCGGCATAGTTGATGAAGGTCATGGGCGGGGGCGCGAGGCGGGGGCCTTAGTCGCTGAACAGAGCGTCGATATCCTCGTCGGTGATCTCGGCGAAGGGGGAGTCAGCGGTCGCCGCGGTCGTGCCCTGGCGGGCGGCTTTCTCCTCCATCGCCTGGAAGATCGTCCCGAGCTGCTCGTGAGCCTTGCGCACTCTCAATCTCACGAGTCCGAGCGAGGATCGCTCATCGAATATCACCACGAGGATCATGCGTGGTCCGACGAGGGAGATGTGGAGACTGTCGCGCTCTCCCTCGTGGAACAGCACGGAGAACTCTTTCTCACCGAGGAGCTTTGCCAGCCCGTCCGTGGCCGCGACGTTGCCGGCGGTGAGCGAAGCGAGGGACGTCGTGTCGAACCCCTCGACATCACCCACGGCCGCGACCTGCTGGCCGTTCCGGTCGATGAGGAAGACCGCCTTGCCGTTCGCCTCTTCCCGCAGCGCGCGGACCACCTCCCTGAGGCGCTGGTACTCCTCCTCGAACATCACGAGGTCGGTGACGGGCATGCTCCTCGAACCTCCACCCTTCGGGTCTGCCGCGGGTCAGTCACGGGCCCGGGACCGGGCGAGTCTAGTGCCGGGATAGCGGCGACGCAAGAGACACCCTCTCCTTTTCCCTGGCAGGAGGGGTCACATCTCCCGGCGGCCGTCGAAGGCCCGGCTCAGCGTCACCGCGTCGGCGTAGTCCAGATCACTGCCCACCGGAAGACCCATGGCAATCCGGCTGACCCGTTGCACCAGGGGACGAATCAAGCGCGCGACGTAGGTCGCGGTGGCTTCTCCCTCCACGTTCGGATTGGTGGCGAGAATGACCTCCTCCACCCCCCCGCGCCGCAGGCGCTCGAGCAGCGGCGAGATGTGCAGTGCGTCCGGGCCGACCCCGTGGAGCGGTGACAGCGCCCCGCCCAGCACGTGATACCGCCCCCGGTAGTCTCCGCCGCGCTCGATCACCATCAGGTCCTTCGGATCCTCGACCACGCAGAGCAGCGAATCGATGCGTCCGGCGGAGGTGCAGAAGCGGCAGGGATCGACGTCGGTCACGTTGAAGCAGGAGGAGCAGGCGCGCATCCTGTCCTTGAGATCGAGGATGGCGCGCGCGAGCGCCTCGGCCTCCGGGCGCGGCGTCTTCAGGAGGTGCATCGCGAGCCGTTGCGCCGTCTTCTCGCCGACGCCGGGTAGCTTGCGCAGCCCTTCCATCAGCCGCACCAACGGCTCGGGAAAGTCAGCCATCGCGCGGTCGGCCTACATCCCCGGGAAGCCGAGCCCGGATCCCAGGCCGCCGAGTTTCTCCTGCAGCGCCTCGTCGACCTTGCGGCCGGCCTCGTTCACCGCGGCGACCACTAGGTCCTGCAGCATCTCGACGTCGTCGGGGTTCACCACGTCGCGGGCGATCCGCACCTCGACCACTTCCTTGTTGCCGCGGACGACGGCGGTCACCATGCCACCGCCGGCGGTTCCCTCCTGCGTCATCGTGGCAACCTCCTCCTCGACGCGGCGCTGCATCTCCTGGGCCTGCTTCATCATCTTCTTGATGTTCACGACTCCTCGGCCTCCTCGATCCGGACCACGCTGGCGCGGAAGGTGTCCATGACGGCGCGGACGATCGGCTGTTCCATCGCTTTCGACATCAGCTCGTTCTGGCGTGAGGCCCTGGCGTCCTCGGTCTGCAGCCGGTCCATCTGCGGGTCGGGATCCTCCGAGATCCCGACGTCGAGCTTGACCGCATGACCGGTCGCCTCCAGGCAGGCCGCCTCGACAATCGCGCGGTTGTCGGCGCGGCTGAGCCCGTTCTTGAAGAGCGCATGCCGGGCCGCGAACCGGATCACCAGCCGCTCGGCCTCGAGGCGGAAGGTCGTGGCGTGCTCGAGGTACGAGGCAAGCGCCGCGCGTTGCGAGGCGATCCGGCGCCGGATCTCCTCCTCCTTCGAGTCGGCCGGGACCGCGACGGACGCGTCGGTCCCGGCGGCCGGCCGGGGCGCCGGCCCGGCCGGGGCGGCAGGTGGCGCGGGCGGACGCGGGGCGGCAGGGGGGGGCGTCGCCGCGCGGGGAGCGCTGCGCACTTCCGCCTCGGGGGCGCGACCCGTCGCGAGCGCCTCGACCCGGCTGATGAGCTCGCCGATTGGCACGACCGGCGCGGTCGCGGCGAGCTTGAGCAGGGTCATCTCCAGCAGGAACCGCGGATTCGGGCTGAAACGCATGCGTCCGTCCAGGTCGTTCAAGGTGGCGGCCGTGCGGATGAGGTCTTCGCTGGAGAACAGCTCCGCAAGGGCCTGGGCCGCCGAGGCCTCGGTGGGCGACATCCCGAGGATGGCGGCGGCCTCTCCGGTCGCCCGCAGGAGCAGCAGTTCCCGGCTGCGCTCCACCAGCTCCCGGCAGAAATGCACCGAATCCTGTCCCCCGCGGGCGATCTCATCGACGAGCACGAGCAGGGAGGTGGCGTCGCGGGCGGCGAGCCCACGGAAGCAGGCATCCACCGACTCGGATCCCACGACGCCGAGCACCTCGCGCAGATCCTGCTCGCCAATCTGTCGCCCGCAGTACGCGATCGCCTGGTCGAGGTAGCCGAGCGCATCGCGCAGCGAACCGGAAGCGGCCCTGGCGAGGAGCTCCGCGCCGCGGTCCGAGATCTCCGCCCCCTCGGTGGTGGCGACTCTCTTCAGCGCTTGGGCCAGGACGGCGCGCTCAATGCGCCGGAACTCGTGATGCTGGCAGCGGGAGGTGATCGTGGCGGGTACCTTCTGCTGCTCCGTGGTCGCGAACACGAAGACCACGTGCGGGGGCGGCTCCTCGAGCGTCTTCAGGAGGGCGTTGAACGCCTCCCGCGTCAGCATGTGGACCTCATCGATGATGAACACGCGGAAGCGGTCGCGGCTAGGCTGGTAGCGCGACGTCTCCCGCAGCTCACGGATGTCGTCGATGCCGCGGTTCGAGGCCCCGTCGATCTCCTGGACGTCCAGCGACGTGCTCTCGGCGATCTCGCGGCACGAGTCGCATTCGCTGCACGGCGTGACCGTGGGTGAGCTGCTGCGCTGGCAGTTGAGCGATTTCGCGAGGATGCGGGCGAGGGTGGTCTTGCCGACGCCGCGGGCGCCCGAGAACAGATACGCGTGCGCGAGCCGCTCCGCCGCGATGGCGTTCTTGAGCGTTCGCACCACCGCCCCTTGACCAATAACCTGGTCAAAACCAGCGGGGCGGAACTTCCTTGCGAGGACCTTGTAGGACATCGGTGGGTCCCGTTGGTAGGGTACGAGAACGGAAAAAGGTCGTGCACCCTTCCTCGAGGTCCGGTGCGGGCTCGGCCCTTCGGGAGCGGGGACCCCAGGAGACCCGCATCACCTACGAGACACCGCTTACCGCTGCTCCCTTCCGGGCCTGACGGAGTTCACGGGCTCGTAATGCACGGGGCTGGAGTCCTTCAAGTCCCCCGGGAGCCTACCTCCGCGGCCGAGCCCCCTCAGAGAGGGAATTCAGCCCTGCTGGAGCGGATTGCAGGTTACAGGGCACCGCTAGCTCCCCGCCTAGCACGACCCAACTCTAACAAAAATAAAGTGTTTGGCGGAGAGAGTGGGATTCGAACCCACGGTGAGGTTTCCCCCACACACGCTTTCCAAGCGTGCTCCTTCAGCCACTCGGACATCTCTCCGCGCAGCCCGGGCGCTTTCCGCTTGCAAATCCGGATCAGCCGACGTATAATCCGCCGCCGAACTCACAAAAAGGGCACCTAAAGTCGGCCCACAACAAGACTTTCGGATGAACCGACGGCATCGTAGCCCAAGCTCCCAGGCATGTCAAACAGATTGCCACGGCTGCGGGAGATAATCGGGAAGGGTGGTCCCCCGACGAGCGTTACATTCCAGAAGGCGGCCGAAGTAGGTATTCGTACCGGTTGACGTCCTGCGGAACTGATAGTAAATTCAAGGAGATTCACACAGGAAGGTCGATTCGCAGTTGCTCTATCGCGGAGGTCCTGGGGGAATGGCCAACCCGCCGAGGGGCAAGAGGTCCTCAACGCCCAGATTTCTGAGGAGGAACCGAGGTTCCTCCGGGAGATGGCCGAGCGACAGAGCAGGACGATAACGAGACACTTTCGTTCCCTCATCCGGACCGGGATGGGACGGGTGCCCCGGGGACGATCGGCGGAGCAGACGGGATAGCAGGGCGCACGAAGCGTGCGCCCGTGCTACGGTAGCGAGCAGCGTCCCCGACCAGGGGACGGCTGGGTCAAAAACACCCCCAGAGGCACCCTTGAATAGGGGTGCCGCTGACGCAGCTCACCCAGCAGGCCGGCCAGTTTCTATTTGGTCCGGTCGCCCCTGAACCCCGAGATCGCGATGTGGCCTAACTAGGCTTGGGCGCCCACCCGCAGGGGGCCTGCAGCCGAGCCCGACGAGTAGAGTGCGGGGAATGTGAACGAAAGAACTAGTAACGACCAACCCAGTCTCAGGGAGTTCCGAGCGGCAGGCTTAGCGGGCCGCTCCCACAGGGTAGACACGTGAAGATGGCAATCAACACCAATCTGGCGCGAAACCGCTCTCGGCAGTCGTCCGGAGCTCCCCCTGCCCAGCCTGATTTCGGGGACGGAGCGGATCGAGTTCTCCGACCGCATCCGGTCCTCCTCGACCCGGATCCGCCGTCGGACGACCCGCGCGAGCATGCCGGGCGAGTGGTCCCGGTCCGCCGCGGAGGGGAAATCGCTCCCGAGGAGCCGTTCGATCCCAAGCGCCGGCGTCCGGCCCGAGACGAGGCGAATGTCGATATCTACACCCTCTACGCGCGGGAGATGGGCGCGGTGTCGCTGCTCACCCCCGACGAGGAGGTGAAGCTGGCGCGTGAGATGGACGTCGCCCGCAAGGGTCTGAAGCGCCTCTTCCGCCGCTACAAGGACCTGGCGGTCCCGCCCCCGCCGCGCGAGACGGGTGACCGCTCCGAGGAGGAGTTCCAGGAGAAGGTCGAGCGCCTGTTCGAGGGGGTGACCCGGACCGCACGCGAGGTGGAGCGCCTCAAGCGCCAGATTGGCGACGGCTCCGCACGCGGCGGACGGGCGCGTGTCCTCTCGCGCACCCGCATCGCGGCCAACGGGATGGCGGCTGCACGCAAGGCGCTGCTCGACATCCGTCGCTCGACCGCCCTGACGCCGACGGAGATCTTCGAGCTGCGCGGGGAGGTCACCCTGCTGCGCCGCGACCTGAAGATCTCGCGCGACAAGATGATCATGGCGAACCTGCGGCTCGTGCCGTTCATCGCCCGGAAGTACCTGGAGCACGGTCTGTCGATGACCGACCTCGTCCAGGAGGGGAACATCGGCCTGATGAAGGCGGTCGACCGGTTCGATCCGAACCTCGGCTACAAGTTCTCCACCTACGCGTACTGGTGGGTCAAGCAGTCGATCGAGCGCGCCATCGCCGATCGGGCTCGCACCATCCGCGTGCCGGTGCACGTGCACGAGAAGATCCGCAAGATCCGCGCCGTCTCCGCGCGCCTGAACCACCAGCTCGGCCGGCGGCCCTCTCCGGAGGAGATCGGCCGGGAGGCCGGTATTCCGGCCTCGAAGGTGACCGAGTTCCTGCGCGCCGCGATGGATCCCGTCCCGCTCGACCACCCGATCCAGGAGGGGGACGAGCGCGAGTGGAAGCAGGTTCTTCCGGACGAGGAGGCTCCCTCGCCGCTCTACAACACGATGTACGGCGAGCAGGCGGACTCGGTCCGCGATGCCCTGCGGATGCTGGGCGAGAAGGAGGAGAAGGTCGTGCGGATGCGCTTCGGGATCGACCTCGAGCGCACCTACACGCTGGAGGAGGTTGGGAAGCACCTGAATCTGACCCGCGAGCGCATCCGCCAGATCGAGATGCGAGCGCTCTCGAAGCTCTCTAGCCCGACCTTCCGTCGGCGGCTGAAGCCGTGCTTCGACATGGTGGTGGCCTCCTAACGTGGAATCGATGAGCGAGCAGGACAAGATCGCCGCGGTCCGGCGCACCACGAAAGAGCCGCCGACGGTGAGCCGCTATACCCTCAAGGACCTCGAGGGGAAGCGGGCCTCCGAGTTGATCACCGTCGCCAAGGAGTTCCTCATCCAGGGCGCCTCGGGGATGCGCAAGCAGGATCTCGTATTCGAGATTCTCAAGTGCCAGGCAGAGCGGGATGGGAATGTCTTCCTGGAAGGAGTGCTGGAGCGGATGCCCGAAGGGTACGGGTTCCTGCGCTCGCCGGCCTACTCCTACCTGCCCGGCCCGGAGGATGTCTACGTCTCGCCGTCGCAGATCACGCGGTTCGGCCTGCGAACCGGCGACACCATCTCGGGGCAGGTGCGCCCCCCCAAGGAAGGGGAGCGGCATTTCGCCCTGCTGCGGGTGGACGCGGTCAACTTCGAGGCGCTGAAGGAGGAACACGAGCCCGATCGGGGCTTCTTCGACAACCTGACGCCGCTCTATCCGCAGGAGCGGCTCAATCTGGAGACTGGCGAGAACGACCTCTCGGCTCGCATCGTCAACCTGCTCACGCCGATCGGAAAGGGTCAGCGCGGCCTCATCGTGGCCCCGCCCCGGACCGGCAAGACGATGCTGCTGCAGACGATCGCGAACTCCATCACCAGCAACCACCCCGAGGTGATCCTGATCGTGCTGCTCATCGATGAGCGGCCCGAGGAAGTCACCGACATGGAGCGCTCGGTCCAGGGGGAGGTGGTCTCCTCGACGTTCGACGAGCCGGCGACCCGCCACGTGCAGGTCGCGGAGATGGTGATCGAGAAGGCCAAGCGGCTGGTGGAACACAAGCGCGATGTCGTGATCCTGCTGGACAGCATCACGCGTCTGGCGCGCGCGCACAACACGGTGACCCCCCCGTCCGGCAAGGTCCTCTCCGGCGGCGTCGATGCGAACGCCCTGCAGAAGCCGAAGCGGTTCTTCGGCGCGGCGCGCAACATCGAGGAAGGCGGCAGCCTCACCATCATCGCGACCGCCCTGATCGAGACGGGCAGCCGGATGGACGAGGTGATCTTCGAGGAGTTCAAGGGCACCGGGAACATGGAGCTCCACCTGACCCGCCAGCTGGCCGATCGCCGCGTCTACCCGGCGATCGACATCACCCGCTCCGGCACCCGCAAGGAGGAGTTGCTGATGCCGAAGGACGAACTGGCCCGCGTCTGGGTGCTGCGCAAGGTGCTCGATCAGCTCGGTCCCGTCGAGGCGATGGAGTTGCTCATCGATCGGATGTCGAAGACGCGCACCAACGCCGACTTCCTGGGCTCGATGGCCGATTCGTCGGGATCCTCGGTTGCCAGTGCTACGGGCAGGCGGCGCTGACGAGTTCGTAACCACACCTCACTGCTAGGAGCGTGCATGAGTCGCGATATGTGGGTAAATCGTTGCCGGGTGAAGATCCACTCCCGGTTCCTGTTGTCGCAGGCCGTCGTGCTGCGCTGGGAACAGCTTCTCCGCGGCGCCAGGCCTCGCATCCCGACCGACCACCCCAAGGGGATGGAGACGCCGCTGCGGGAGCTGGCGACCGGGGCGGTGCTTCTCGACCGCGACAAGCTGCAGGTGGCGCTGCTGGGTCAGCCGTACGATCCGCCGCGTCCGGAGCCGGACGACGAGAGTCTGGAGGAGTTCTCCGCGGACCTGACCGCCCTCCCCAGCCCCGCCGTCAAGGCGGGCGACGCGGCGTAGGGGCCGCATGTCGGAGCTCCGCCACGATCCCATCCAGCGGCGGTGGGTGATCATCGCGACCGACCGCAGCAGTCGCCCCACCGATTTCCAGTCGCTCAGCGAGATGCCGAAGGCCGGGGCCTTCTGTCCCTTCTGTGAGGGGAACGAGGAGAAGACGCCGCCCGAGATCACCGCGCTGCGCCCAGCGGCGGGGAAGCCGAACTCCCCGGGCTGGAGCGTACGGGTCGTGCCGAACAAGTACCCGGCCCTCATGATCGAAGGTTCGCCCGACCGCAAGGGGCTCGGCATCTACGATCGGATGCGCGGCATCGGCGCGCACGAGGTCGTCGTCGAGACGACCGGACACGCCCAGTTCATCCCCGACATGCCGCGCGCCCACGTGCGTACGATCCTCGCCGTCTACCAGGATCGGCTGAAGGACCTCTACCGGGATCCGCGTTTCAAGTACGCGCTGCTCTTCAAGAACCACGGCGCTGTGGCCGGCGCGTCACTGGCGCACCCGCATACCCAGATCATCGCCACTCCGGTGACTCCGCGGACGCTCGCGATGGAGCTGGAGGCGGCGCGCGACCACCATCAGGCCAAGGAACGCTGCCTGTTTTGCGACATCATCGACCAGGATCTCGAGGCCGGCGACCGCGTAATCTACGCCGACGACCGCTACGTCGCGATCTGCCCGTACGCCTCGCGGTTCCCGTTCGAGGTGTTTCTCGCCCCGAGGAACCACCGCCACTCGTTCGCGGATGCGGACGCCGCCGAGCTCGACGGGCTCGCGCTCGCCCTGCGCGAGGTGCTGGCGCGGCTCAAGGTGACGCTGAACGATCCTCCTTACAACTTCATGTTCCACACCGCACCGAACACCGAGACGCTGCGGCGGCGCGCCGGGTACTGGGTGTCGCTGCCGCACGACTTCCACTGGCATGTGGAGATCCTGCCGCGGCTGACCAAGGTCGCCGGCTTCGAGTGGGGGACCGGGTTCTACATCAATCCGACCGCTCCGGAGGACGCCGCCCGTTTCCTCCGCGAGGCGGAGATCCACCTCCCCGACTGACGGCGCCCCGGCCCGGCCGCGCGAGTGGCCCGGCGAATGCAAGGTCATACATTCAGGACGGAGCCGCTGGCGGAGAGGATTGCGGTCGTGTGGGTCGGGTTCTGTAAGTCTCAACCGCTCAGCTTGTTGTGTTCCATCGCAGATCGTCTGGAAACCCGGCGCGGTCGCCGATGTGGGTGAGAATCCCCACGCCGCCAGGCCGCGACGGTCTTCCCCGGGCCTCCCGCCCGGCGTCACGGCACGGCCGGTGGCCGCGCCCAGGAGCCTGCGCCCCATGAGCTTCCGTCCCCGCAGCCGGCCGTTCCGAGTCCTCATGGCCGCCAGCGAGATGGCCCCCTTCGCCAAGGCTGGCGGCCTCGCCGACGTCGTCGAGTCGCTCTCCCCCGCGCTGCACGAGATGGGGATCGAGCCGCGAGCCGTGCTGCCGCTCTACGGCTCGATCGATCGCGCCAGGTTCGGCCTCGTCCCCGATCCGGAGGTGCCGCGCCTGGTCGTGCCGCTGGAAGGGGAGCCGATCGAGGCCCGCTTCTACCGCGCCAAGGACGGCACGGGGAGCGTCCCGGTGCACTTCGTCGCCTGCGAGCGCTTCTTCGATCGCCCCGGGATCTACAACGACCCGGCGAGCGGCGAGGGGTACAGCGACAACGCGGCCCGCTTCGTCTTCTTCTGTCGCGCCGCAACCGAGTTGATGCGCGCCTTGGGCTGGCGGCCGGACGTCATCCACTGCCATGACCACCAGACGGCGCCGATCGTCGCGGACCTGCACCGTCGGCTGGCGCGCGACCCCTTCTTCAGCGGCGTCGGTAGCGTGCTCACCATCCACAACCTCGGCTACCAGGGGAGCTATCCGCCGGAGATCCTCTCGTTGCTCGAGGTCGGGCGGGACGAGTTCTACCCCATGAGCCCCTTTGAGTTCTTTGGCAACGTGAACCTCATGAAGATCGGCATCCAGTTCGCAGACCTGCTGACGACGGTGAGCGCCCGCTACGCACAGGAGATCACCGAATCGACGGAGTTCGGCGCCGGCCTGGAGGGGGTGCTGCGATCTCGCGGTCGCGATCTCGTCGGCATCCTGAACGGGGTCGACTACACTCAATGGGATCCCACGGTCGACAAGCTCCTGCCGGCGCGCTACGGACCGGACGCCCTGGACGGCAAGGAGACGAACCGGGAGGCGCTGCGCAGCCGCCTGGGGCTCGCGGAGGAGGACGACCGCACCCCGATCGTCGGGATGATCTCGCGTCTCGTCGATCAGAAGGGATTCGACCTGCTGGAGCAGGCGATCGACGCCGTTCTGGCCCTTGACGTGCAGTTCGCAATCCTCGGGACGGGCCAGGAGCGGTATCACCGCATGCTGCAGGACGCGGCGGCCCGCCATCCTGGGCGGGTCGGCCTGGAGATCAAGTTCGACAACAACCTGGCGCACCTGATCGAAGCGGGCTCCGACATGTTCCTGATGCCGAGCCGCTACGAGCCATGCGGACTCAATCAGATGTACTCGCTGCGCTACGGCACCGTCCCCGTGGTGCGCGCCACCGGCGGGCTCGCCGACACGGTGCGAGACGACGACGCCCGCGCGGGGGAGGGAACGGGTTTCGTCTTCGCCCCCTACGAGTCGAGCGCGATGCTCGACGCGGTGCGACGCGCGCGGCAGGCGTACGCCGACCCCGCGCGCTGGCGGGCGCTGATGGTGCGCGGCATGCGTCAGGACTTCTCCTGGAAGCGCTCCGCCCGTCAGTTCATCGAGGTGTACGAGCAGGCCGCCGACCGCGCCTCGCGGCGCGCGGCGGCGTGAGCTCGAGCAGGCTCCACGCCTGCCGTGGGAGAGTGAGGGTTGGATGGCCGATTCGCCTGGTGCAGGCCTGACCCCGGAGCTCGACTCGAGCCCCGCACCGCGGGTGCAGGGCCTGCTGGACGCCTTGCGCGCCTCCGGGGATCTCCTCGGCCCCATCGGTGTCGGCATTGCGATCGCCGACGCCTCCGGCAAGGTGCAGTGGGCGAACGGACTGCTGCACTCGCTGCTCCCGAGCCCGCCGGTCGAGGGAGCGAACTGTCGCGAGGTGATCTGCGGGGACACATGTGTCACCTGTCCCGTCGAGGAGGCGGCCCGGTCGGACCGGGTGTTCCGGACCTCGCGCACGCTGCACGATGCGGCGGGGAACGCCCGCTCCTTCCACCTGACCTGCGCGCCGCTCCGCGATGCCGACGGCCCGCCGCTGGCCGTCGGGTTGTTCATGCTCGAGTTCACGGCGCAGGAGACGCTGGCGCGACGCGCCCGCAGCCAGGAGCAGTACATCCTGCACATCGCGAACGCCGCGGCCGAGGCGATCATCATTCTCAATCCCCAGGGACGGATCTGGTTCTGCAACCAGGGGGCATCGCGCATCTTCGGCTACCGCGAGGAGGAGCTGCTGGGACGCCCGTACGAGGTGTTGGTTCCCGAGGAACGGCGGCAGGCCGGCGAGCTCGAGGAGATCGCGCGCCGGATTCGCGAGGCGGGGTTCCTGCGCGACTTCGAGACCGTGCGCCAGGCGAAGGATGGCAGGTTCGTCCCGGTCGAGGTGAACGTCACCCGGGTAACGGATGCGGACGGGCGGGAGGAAGGGCGTTCGGTCATCTACAAGGACATCACCGACAAGAAGCGCGCCAGCCTGAGGCGGCAACTCCAGGCGTCGCGGATCGCGGTGCTCAACCAGATTGGCGATGCCGTCCACAGCTCCGTCGAGCTCGAGGATGTGCTGGTGATGATCCTGATCGGCGTGACCGCCGAGCAGGGGCTGCGCTTCAACCGCGCCTTCCTGCTGCTGGCCGACGAGGAGGCCGGCCTGCTGCGCGGCGAGATCGCCATCGGCCCGTCGACGCCGGACGACGCGGCGCGGATCTGGGCCGAGCTCGGGCGACTGAACCTGGACCTGCATGGCATCCTCAATCGCTTTCGCGGCTCGGCCCGGAAGGAGAACGCGGGCGTCAACGAGACCGTGCGCCGGATCGAGATCCCGCTCGATCGCTGGGACCACGTGCTGGTGCGGGTGTTGCACGAGCGCCGCGGGCTCCGGGTCGGCCCGGGGGAGCCGGACGGGGCAATGCCCGCGGAGCTGGCGGAGGCGCTCGGGGTCGATTCGCTCGCGGTGGCGCCGCTCCTCGCCCGAGACAAGGCGATCGGCGCCCTGGTGGCGGACAACGCCGTCACGCGGCGGGCGATCAGCGACGAGGACGTCGAGCTGCTGCGCCAGTTCGCGCATCATGCCGGAACGGCCATCGAGAATTCCCGCCTCTATGCCGAGCTGCAAGAGAAGATCGAGGAGCTGCGCCGCGCCCATGACCACCTGCGGACGAACCAGCGCAAGCTCCTCGAGCTGGAGAAGCTCTCCGCCGTCGGGGAGATGGCCGCCAAGGTCGCGCACGAGATCCGGACGCCGCTCGTGTCGATCGGGGGGTTCGCGAACCAGGTCGGCCGGGAGCTGCCGCCGGACGACCCGAACCGCGGGCGGGTGCAGGTGATTCGCGAGGAGGTGCTGCGCCTCGAGAGGATCGTCGGCGAGCTGCTCGACTTCGTCCGCCCCCCCAGTCGCGACTTCTCACCCCAGGCGATCAACGACCTGGTGGAGAAGGCGACTCTCCTGATGGAGCACGAGGTGCGCGGCAGGGGGGTCACGATTCGCGTGCACCTGGGGACGGAGCTGCCGCAGGCCTGCGTGAACGGCAACCAGATGATCCAGGTGCTCAACAACCTGATCCAGAATGCGGCACAGGCGATGCCCGACGGGGGCAACATCGACATCACCACCGAGGCGGCGAACGGGCGGCTGCGCATCCACGTGGACGACGCCGGCATCGGCATCCCGGAAGATCATCGCGTCAAGGTGTTCCATCCGTTCTTTTCGACGAAGGAGGCGGGGTCGGGGCTGGGGCTGTCGATCGCCTCCCAGATTGTGGAACAGCATCAAGGGGCGCTGGAATTCCAGCCCCGGGAGGCGGGCGGCACGCGCTTCAGCGTGGTGCTGCCGGCCTGGCCCGAGGGCGGGGGCAAGCGAGATGAAGAAGATCCTGGTCGTTGACGACGAGAAGAACATCCGGAGCCTGTACGAGAAGGAGCTGCAGGACGAAGGGTACGCCGTGACGCTGGCGGGAAACGGGCGCGAAGCGCTCGAGCGCTTCAGCAGCGAGCGGCCCGACCTCGTGGTGCTCGACATCCGCATGCCGGGGATGGACGGCCTCGAGGCGCTGGGAAAGCTGCTCGCGGAGGACCCCAAGGTCCCGGTGGTCCTCAACAGCGCGTACTCGTCCTACAAGGACAACTTCCTCTCCTGGTCGGCGGATGCGTACGTGGTGAAGTCCTCCGATCTCACGGAGCTGAAGGAGACTATCCGGCGCCTGCTCTGACCCGGGGCGCCCGCGGACTTTCTTGAAGTAAGATAAACCCTCTCGGGGGCTCGGCTGCTCTCGGAAGCGTGGGAAGGTCCGCGGATGAAGATCGCCAGCCTGCTGCAGGAGACCCTTACCCTCGTCCTGGCCGGAGGACAGGGGGAGCGCCTCTATCCGCTCACCCGCGAGCGCGCGAAACCCGCCGTGCCGTTCGCCGGGAAATACCGGATCATCGACTTCACGCTGTCGAACTGCGTGAACTCCGGGCTGAAGCGGATCTACGTCCTCACCCAGTACAAGAGCCACTCCCTCGACCGCCACCTCAAGCTCGGGTGGAACATCTTCTCCTCGGCGCTCGGCGAATTCCTGTTCACGATCCCGCCGCAGATGCGCACCGGCAATCGCTGGTACCAGGGCACCGCCGATGCCGTCTTCCAGAACATCTTCGCGCTGCAGGACGAGAAGCCGGCGCGTGTCCTGCTCCTCTCGGGCGACCACATCTACAAGATGGACTACAGCGAGATGATCGAGGCACACGTCCGGGCCGGAGCGATCGCGACTGTCGCCGCCTGCGAGTGGCCCGTGGCGGAAGCGAGCCGCTTCGGCGTGATGGGGGTGGACGGCAGCTACCGGATCCTCGACTTCCAGGAGAAGCCGGCGAGCCCCAAGCCGATCCCTGGCCGGGAAGACCTGGCGCTGGTGAACATGGGGGTCTACGTGTTCGAGACCGCCGCCCTCGTGAAGGCGATCTCCGAGGATGCGCGCCGCGACACCCCGCACGACTTCGGACGCAACATCCTCCCGGAGCTCGTGCGCTCGACCGGCGCGGTGTTCGCCCATCCGTTTCACGACGAGAACTGCAAGGACGTCAAGTACTGGCGCGACATCGGCACCCTCGACTCGTTCTACGAGGCGAGCATGGACCTGGTCTCGGTCGACCCGCAGTTCAACCTCTACGACTTCCACTGGCCCATTCGTTCGTTCCAGGAGCCGCGCCCTCCCGCCAAGCTGGTGTTCGCCGGCGGGGAGGAAAACCGGACGGGGATCGCACTCGATTCGCTGCTCTCGAACGGGGTGATCGTCAGCGGCGGCCGGGTGGAGCGCTCGGTCCTGTCGCCGGACGTCCGCATCCACTCCTACTCCCGCGTCGAGGACTCGATCCTCTTCGACGGCGTCGATGTCGGCCGGCACGCGCAGGTGCGGCGTGCCATCATCGACAAGGACGTCACGATCCCGGCCCACTGCCGCATCGGCTACGACCCCGAGGAGGATGCCCGCCGCTTCACCGTCACCGAATCGGGGCTGGTCGTGATCTCGAAGGGGGAGATCGTCGGGTGACGGGCGAACGGTGAGAATCGTCGTCGCCTCTGACAAGTGGAAGGGCACCCTGACCGCCGCCGAGGCCGGGGCGGCGATCGCGGCGGGGGCCCGCCGGGCGCTTCCGCAGGCGGAAATCGAGGTGCTGCCGCTTGCCGACGGCGGCGAGGGGACGCTGGCGGCGATCGCCGGCGCCCTGGGTGGGGAGCGGCGCGAGGCGTCCGTCACCGGGCCGCGTGGTGCGATGATCGACGCTGCGTGGATCCGCCTCCCGGACGGCCGGGCGCTGCTCGAGACCGCCGCGGCGATCGGCCTCGCACTCCTCCCTGCTCACCTTCGCGATCCATTGCGCACCACCAGCCGGGGGGCGGGGGATCTGGTGCGGGCCGCCCTCGACGCCGGCTGCGACGATGTCGTGCTCGCGCTCGGGGGCTCCGCGACGGTCGATGGCGGGGCCGGCCTGGCGCGCGCCTTGGGCTTTCGCTTCCTCGATGCGCGCGGCGCGGATCTCCCTGACGAAGGAGGCGCGCTGACAGACCTGGCGCGGATCGAGCGATCGGCTGCCGATCCGCGCCTGGCGTCGCTCCGCGTCGAGGGCTGGTGCGACGTTGCGAACGTCCTCCTCGGGCCACGCGGCGCGGCCCGCACTTTCGCGGCGCAGAAGGGAGCCGGCCCCGAGGCCGTCGGGCGCCTGGAGACCGGCCTCGCGCGGTTGGCCGAGCGGATCGAGCGCGACCTGGGACGCGATGTCGCCGCGCTTCCGGGGGCGGGCGCCGCCGGAGGTCTGGGGGCCGGGGCGGCCGCGTTCCTGGGCGCCGCGCTGGTCTCCGGTGCGGGGCGGGTGCTGGACGCGGTTCGTTTCAATGCGGCGCTGACAGATGCCGCCCTCGTGATCACCGGGGAGGGGCGCTACGACGCGGACGCCAATCCCGGCAAGCTCCCGGACGCCGTAATGGCTCGCGCCGCGGCGCGCGGCGTCCCCGCGGCGATCGTCTGCGGCGAGGTCGCCGCTGCCCAGGCTCCGCCCCCGGGCGTGGCGGTGTGGTCGCGGCGTGACCTGATCGACAACCGCGGCACCGACCTCTGCGCGGCGGACCTCGCGGACCTCGCGGAGCGGCTGGTGCGCGAGCGGTTCGGAGCGTGACCTCCGATGTGCGCCGCGACCGCGCTCCGGACCGCCGCCCGCCCTGCCTCGCGCCGCGATGATCCCGCTCCGGTGTCCGGTTCGCGCCTGCGCCGAGGTGCTGACCCTGACAGGACGCTGCCTCACCTGCCCAGCGGGTCACTCGTTCGACCGGGCGAGGGAGGGGTACTGGAACCTGTTGCAGCCGCAGGATCGGAGGGCGCGGGCCCCGGGCGACGCGGACGCGGCGATCCGCGCGCGGCGCCGGTTTCTGGCGCGCGGCCATGCCGACGGCCTGGTGGCGGCGCTGCGCGGCCTGATCGACCGGCTCGCGGCGCCGCGCGAGGGAACCGTCCTTGACGCCGGCTGCGGCGAGGGGACGATCACGCTGGCGCTGGCGGCGGGGCGCGGCTGGGATCTCTGCGGGCTCGATCTCTCCGCGCGCGCTCTCGGCCTTGCCGCGCGCGCGGCGCCGTCCGTGACCTGGATCGCCGCCAATGCCGATCGCGCCCTGCCGCTCCAGGACGCGAGCGTCGATCTCGTCCTGTCGCTGTTCGCCAGACGCCCCGCCACGGAGATCCGGCGGGTGGTCCGGCCCGGCGGGTGGGTCGTGGTCGCCGTCCCGGGCCCCGACGACCTCGTCGAGCTCCGGGAGATCGCCCAGGGGCACGGCGCCCGTCGGGAACGCGCCCCCGCGGTGCGCGCCGAGCTGGGCGCGGCGCTCCGCCTCGCCGGGGAGGAGCGCTGGAGCGTGCGTGTGCATCTGGATCGCGACGCGATCCAGGAGGCGCTGGCGATGACGTACCGGGGTGCGCGGCGATCGGAAGGCGTCCGCATCTCGGGAACCGACGCGCTCGACGCGACCCTCGCCGCGGAGATCCTATGGTTCCAACGACCGTGAGCGTGCCCGCGCGCCGATCGCCGCGCCTCCCACTGCTCGTGGTCGCGGCCGCGATCGTGCTGTCAGCGGCGGTGCGCCTCCGCCTCGCGGAGGTGCCGCTCGAGCGGGACGAGGGGGAGTACGCCTACGCCGGGCAGCTCCTGCTGCACGGCACGCCGCCGTACGTCCTCGCCTACAACCTGAAGTTCCCGGGCGTCTACTACGCCAATGCCGCGATCCTCGCGGCGTTCGGGCAGACGCCGCGGGGGATCCGGATCGGGCTGCTCCTCGTCAATGCGGCCTCGATCCTGCTGCTCTTCGCGCTGGGCCGCCGGCTGCTGGGTCTGTCAGCCGCCGCCGCCAGCGCCGCCACGTTCGCCCTCCTGTCGCTCGACCGCTGGGTGCTGGGGGTATTCGCCCATGCGACCCACTTCGTGATCCTCTTCGCGCTGGCGGGGCTGCTCGTGCTGCTGCGGGGGATGGAGTCGGGACGCCGCGCGGGTTTCCTCGCCGCCGGCGTCCTGCTCGGGATCAGCGTGTTGATGAAACAGCAGGGGGTCGCCTTCGTGTGCCTCGCCGCCGGGCTCGTCCTGGTGCTCCCGGGAGCGCCGGGTGCGCGAACCGGGGGAGGTCGAGTGACGCGGCTGCTGCTGCTCGGCGCCGGGGCGCTGCTTCCAGGCCTGCTGCTGCTCGGGGTGCTCGCAGCGCAGGGGGTACTGGGGCGGTTCTGGTTCTGGACCGTGACGTACGCCGCCGCCTACGCGGCGGAAGTGCCCTGGTCCGAGGCCGGGACGTGGCTCGCGCTCGGGTGGGGAACCGCCACGCGGGCGACCCGGCCGTTCTGGGGGCTCGCCGCGGCCGGGCTTGTCGCCCTCTGGATCGCCCCTTGCGATCGCCGGACGCGCGTTTTCGTCACGGGCCTGGTCCTGGCGTCCGGCGCCGCGGTCTGTCCCGGTCTCTACTTCCGCGAGCATTACTTCATCCTGCTCCTCCCCGCGGTGGCCCTCCTTTGTGGGTTCGCCTGGGAGGCCGCTGCCGCGCTCGCGGGACGCACCGTCTCGCCGCGGGCCGCGGCGGGGCTCGCGACGCTGTTGCTCATGCTTCCCGCCGGAATCTTCGCCGCCGCGGAGTGGGAGCCGCTCGTGTCGATGACGCCGCGAGAGTTCAGCCGGGCGCGCTTCGGACCGAACCCGTTCATCGAGGCGGAGGAGATCGCGGCCTACCTGCGCGACCACACCGATCCCGGGGATCGGGTCGCCGTGGTCGGCTCGGAGCCCGAGATCTACTTCCTCTCGGATCGCGTCTCCGCGACCGGCTACATCTACACCTACGGGCTGGTCGAGCCGCAGCCGTATGCGGCGAGGATGCAGGACGAGATGCGGGCCGAGATCGAGGCGGCCGCTCCCGCGTACCTCGTCTACGTGCAGGTCGCGCTGTCGTGGCTGCCGTCACCCGGGGCGGACCGCGGGATCTTCGAGTGGGTGCAGCACCACACCGCGGCGTGCTACGACCTCGTCGGGATCGCCGAGGTGCGCTCGCAGGAGGAGACCGTCTATGCGTGGGACGAGGCGGTCGCGGGTCACGAGATCCGCGCGCCGAACGTCGTCTTCACGTACCGGCGCAAGCGCGGCGGCGGCTGTCCCGACCCCAGCTCGCCGGACGCGGCGCCCATCGCGTCACTTCTCAGGCGCTAGCAGCTAATGGAAATCCCGGCTCCCGCCGCTGGCGGGCTTGCCGCGCAGCGGCGGGATCCAGAAGCGTTGCGCCACGATCAGATGCGTCCCATCCCGCACCTGCAGCGAGCCGGTGACGCCGAGGAAGGCGCGCGTCTTGATCAGCACGGCGAACGCCTCGAACACCGCCGACCAGATGATGACGTTCACGAAGCCGCTCTCGTCCTCCATCGTCATGAAGACGACCCCTGAGGCCGTGCCGGGGCGCTGGCGGCAGATCGCCATGCCGGCGTAGCGCACCGCGCTGCCGTCAGGCAGCGCCGCGAGCGTGCGCGCGTCGGGAAGCCCGAGCGCGCGCAGCCGCGGGCGCAGCGGCTCGAGCGGATGGCCGCGCGGCGAGTGGGCGGTCGCCTGGTAGTCCCAGCCGATCGTGTCGAACCAGCCGAGATCGGCGAACTCGGCCGGCCGCTCGCCGAGCGTGACCTCGAGCGAGGGGCGCAGCCCCTTCGCCGCGCCCCGCACCTTCCAGAGCGCGCTCCGGCGGGAGGGGTCGAGGCGCTCGAATCCTCCCGCCTCCGCCAGCCGCGCCAGCGCTCCGGCGTCGATCCCGGCGCGGGCCGCGAGGTCCTCGGGGGAGGTGAACGGCCGCTCGTCGCGGGCGGCGACGATCCGCTCGCCATCCCGGGCCGCGAGCCCACGGACGTAGCGCAATCCCATGCGGACGGCGAACCGGCCCGGCTCGGCCGGCGCCTGCGGCTCTACCGATGCCTGCGGTTCTACCGATCCCTCGAGCGTGCAGTCCCACGCGCTCGCCAGCACGTCGATCGGCCGGACCTCGATCCGGTGGCGGCGCGCGTCCTCCACAATCGTCGCGGGAGAGTAGAACCCCATCGGCTGCGCGTTCAGGAGCGAGCAGACGAACGCCGCGGGGTAGCGCCGCTTCATCCAGGCGGTCGCGTAGGCGATGAGCGCGAACGAGGCGGCATGGCTCTCCGGGAAGCCGTACTCCCCGAAGCCGCGGATCTGCTCGAACACCCGCTCGGCGAACTCGGGCGCGATCCCCTTCGCGGTCATCCGCTCCACCAGCCGGGCATGGTGCCGCTCCAGCCGGCCGCTGCGCCGCCACGCCGCCATGTCGCGGCGGAGCTGGTCCGCCTCGCCGGGGGTGTAGTCGGCGGCGACCATCGCCAGCCGGATCACCTGCTCCTGGAACAGCGGCACCCCGAGCGTCTTCGCCAGCACCGGCTCGAGACAGGGGTGGGGATAGGTGATCGCCTCGGCACCCTCCCGCCGCCGCAGGTACGGGTGGACCATGCCGCCGGTGATCGGCCCCGGCCGGACGATGCTCACCTCCACGACCAGGTCGTAATACGTCTCCGGCTTCAGGCGCGGCAGCATCGCCATCTGGGCGCGGCTCTCGATCTGGAAGACACCGACCGTGTCGGCGCGCCGGATCATCTCGAAGGTGGCCGGGTCCTCCGCGGGGATCGTCGCGAGCGTGAAGCGCTCGCCGTCATGCCGCTCGATCAAATCGAAGCCGCGATGGAGCTGATGCAGAGCCCCGAGCCCCAGCAGGTCGATCTTGAACAGCCCCAGATCCTCGAGGGAGTCCTTGTCCCACTGGATGACGGTGCGCTCCTCCATCGTGGCGTTCTCGATCGGGACCAGCGTCGAGACCGGCTCGTGCCCCAGCAGGAAGCCGCCCGGATGGATCGACAGGTGCCGCGGGAAGTCGAGGATCTCGGAGGCGAGCCGCAGCAGGTGCCGGTGGATCGGCTCGTCGGGGTTCAGCCCGGCGTCGGCGAGGATCCGGGGCGCGAGGTCACCGTGGTGGGGGAGGAGCTTCGACAGCCGGTCGAGCGCGATCTCGGCGAGCCCCAGCGCCTTCCCCACGTCGCGCGCCGCCGAGCGCGGGCGATAACGGATGATGTTGCAGACCATCGCCGCGTGGTCGCGGCCGTATTTCGCGTAGACGTGCTGGATCACCTCCTCGCGCCGGTCGTGCTCGATATCGAGGTCGATGTCGGGCGGCTCGGCGCGCTCGCGCGACAGGAAGCGCTCGAACAGGAACCCCATCCGCACCGGATCGACGGCGGTGATCCCGAGGCAGTAGCAGACGGCGGAGCTGGCGGCGGAGCCGCGACCCTGGCAGAGGATCCCCCGCTCGCGGCAGAAGCCGACGATCTCCCACATGGTCAGGAAGTAGCCGCCGTAATCGAGCTCCTCGATGAGCGCGAGCTCGCGGTCGAGCTGGGCCGTCATCGCCGCGCTCACGCTTCCACCGCCGCGCTCCCGCGCGCCGGCGAACGTCAGGTGCCGCAGCCACCCGGAGGAGGTGGCCCCCTCCGGCAGCCGCTCGCAGGGGTAGCGGTAGCGCAGCCCGTCGAGGGAGAAGCGGCAGCGCGAGGCGAGGTCGCGGGTGAGCGCGACGCCGGCGGGGTCGTCGTGGAACAGCGCCGCGAAGGCGTGCGGGGACTTCAGCGCGTGCTCGGCGTTCGGGGCCAGCCTGCGCCCGGCGTCGGTCAGGCGGACCCCATGGCGGATGCAGGCGAGGATGTCGTGGAGATCGCGCCGGGCGGGGCGGTGGTACATCACCTCCGTCGCGGCCGCGACCGGAAGCAGATAGCGCCGGGCCCGGCGGCGCAGCCGCTCCTCCTGCCGCGCTTCCTCGGCGCGGCGATGACGGGCGGCGAGCGCGTAGAGCCGGTCGCCGAAGGCGTCCTTGAGGTCATGCGCGACGAAAGCGGGATCGGCGTCGCCGGCAAGGAGCGACCGCTCCCCACCCCATAGTGCGAGCAGACCGCCGGCGTGCTCGCACGCCTCGCGCCAGGCGACGCGGCTCGTCCCCTTCGCGGAGCGCAGACGGCCGCGCGTGATCAACCTGCAGAGGTTCGCGTACCCGGCGCGATCGAGCGCGAGCAGGACGATCGTCGAGCCGTCGTCGATCGTGATCTCCGATCCGACCAGCAGCCGGACCCCCGCCTCCCGCGCCTGCACGTGCGCCTCGACGATGCCGTAGACGCCGTCGCGGTCGGTGAGCGCGAGCGTCTCGATCCCGAGCGCCGCGGCCGCGCCGATCAGCTCCTCGGGGTGGCTCGCCCCCTCGAGGAACGAGAAGTTGCTCTTGCACCAGAGCGGGGCGTAGGGATGCATCCCCTCTCCCTCACTCCACCCGCCCCTGCAGGAACCAGCGGCGGCGGGGGCGATCGTAGTAGACCCACAGGATCTCCCCGCGCTGGGTCTCGGCGAAGTGGTACTCCCGGTGCACCGGCCGGTCCCACCAGCCGCCGGCGAGGATGTGCGGCCCGAGCACCCGCATCACCGGCCCCTGGTCGAGCCCGCGCAGCATCCAGCCGTCGGGCTCGTGGCGCTCCCGCGGGGCGAGCGGCAGCGGTCGTGCGTAGAGCCGCCGCACCAGCTGCTCGCCGCCGGCGGCGCGGGGATGTGGCTCCGCCACGGCGGCGGCCGGCTCCCACGCGAACGAGGCCTCCGGCAGATGGGCGTCACGAAGCGTCGCCCGCACCACGGCATCGTCGCCGAACGCCGCGCGCAGCCGCGCCAAAGCCCGGCCCGCCGCCTCGAGATCGCGGCGGGGGCGCTCGGCGAACAGGCGGATCTGCTCCGCGGTCGCGGGGAGGGCGTCGGCGGCGAGCGCGATCTCGGTCACGCGGTCCGGGAGCGTGAGCGTCTCCAGCCGCAGGTGGACCAGGTGGCGGATCTGCTCGAGGTCGAGCGTCGGCGCCGCGACCCCCAGCGCCTCGGAGATCCTGCCGCCGTCCTCGCAGGCGAGCCCCAGATGAAGCTGCGTCAACGCCTGGCCGCGCCCGGCGACAACCACCAGGAGATCGGCGAGCAGGTGGTCGATCCAGCCGGAGAGCCGCTGCCGATCGGCCTCGGGGTAATCGAGCCGCAGGCGTTGCACCGCCGGGGCGGGGGGGCGCTCCGGCTGCACCGGCAGCGCCGCCGCCCCCGAGGCGAAGCGGTGCAGCCGCGCGATCTCCTCCCCGAAGCGCTGCTCGATCCCCTCCACCGGGAGGTCGAGGAACTTCCCCACCGTGCGCACGCCGAGCTTGCGCAGCGCCTCGAGTGGCTTCGGGTCGATCGCCAGTCGCTCGAGCGGGGCGCGGCGGACCGCGGCGTGCTCGGCCTCGGGGGTGTCGAGGATGAGGATGCCGCTGGTTGGCGTCGAGGAGGGCCGTTGACCGGGCGCTTGCGCCGCGGGATGCGTCCTGTCCCCCTCCGCGAACGCACCCGGGGGCGACGTTGCGTCGCCCCCGGGCGCTCTGCGGCGGCCGTCGCGCGGACGTTGATGTCCGCGCGACGGCCTTCGAGGTCGCTGCGGGGGACAGGACGCATCCCGCTTGATGTCGGCCTGGGTGCCTGTAGAGGCACCGGAGGAAAACGTTGGACCTTGAGGCGCCGGTGATGTGTCCTGGATCAGGGTGGAGGAAAACGTTGACGGTGACTGCACCCCGTCAGCGGAGGAGCGATCCGGGCCTGAGAAGAACGTCGGAGGCAACGGCGCCCAGGCGGGGGAGGACCGATTCGGCTCGGAGGAAAACGTTGACGGTGGTGGTGCCCCAGCGTGGGAAGGACGATCCGGGCTGGAGAAAAATGTTGGCGGCAGCGGCGCCCAGGCGGGGGAGGAGAGATCTGGCTCGGAGGAGAACGTTAGACCCGGTGACGTTGGCGATGCCTCCCTCCCACCTTCGTCACCCCGGCGTAAGCCGGGGTCCACCGGGAGCGTGGTGATCCCGTTGGCCCCGGTGCCTGTCGTCCCGTCTGCGGATCTCAGCGGTTGACCCGGCAACCCGGGTCGCCGGTGGATTCCGGCTTGCGCCGGAATGACGGTGGAGGAAGCAATCTGCCCGCTCCTTCCCTCCTCAGCACCACCCCTTCCGTTCGCCGTGCCGCTTCTCGGAGGAATCTGACAAAGTAGTGTCGAGCCGGAGGAAAACGTTGACTTTCGCGACCAGTGGCCCCACGACTTCGCCAGGGCATACGCGCCGAAGCGGCTGAACCCTACGACCAGGACGCCGGCGAAACGGAACGCCTCGATCTCGGAGAGAACCTCCCGGGCCCAAGTATCGACCGAGTCGAAGAGCGGCAGCAATCCCGAGGCGTCGAGCCAGAAGACCCCCGGGTCATCCGCGGCCGGCTCGACCCCCGGGGTGTAGCGCCGCAGGCGCGCGGCGATGGCCTTCGTTTTTTTGCGGATCTCCGCTTCCGGAACCGGCGCGGCGCGCAAGTCGCCGGCGAGCGATAGCCCCGCCGCGTAGCGCATCCCGGGGCGGATGCCCGCGGCGCGGGCACGCTCGTTCACCCACAGGATCTCCGCCTGCGGCTTGTCGCTCTCCACGACCGCCGCGGGGAGATCCCGCCAGTCCGGCCGCCGCCACAGCAGGAGCTGCAGCGGGAAGGCCGGCAGATCAAGACAGGCCGTCCGGCCCACGGCACACCTCCGTGTGTTCCCATCCCGGGCCGAGCCGCTTGTCCTTCACGACGCGCGCGCGGCAGAGAAAGCGTCCCCCGGGCTGGCCGACCCGATCCGCCTCGGCGCGCATCGAGACGAGCGGCCCGAGCGACGGGCGCCCCGGCTCCTTCTCGGTGAGGCAGAGGACCGCGGTCCCGTGCTTGAGCGCGAGCCCCGCCAGGCGCGCCAGCGCCGCCAGCGGCAGCGCGGCGCTCGTCCCGAGGTCGAGCACCACCAGCCCGAACCCTCCCGAGCGCACCAGCAGATCCGCCGCCCGCGCGACGGCGAGCGGTCCGGAGGCCCAGACGACGATGAGGCCGTCGAGATCGACCCCAACCGCCGCGGCATCGGGGGGGAAGAAGGCGCGCTCCCGGCACCCAACCCAGGCGACCGGCTCTCCCTGCCGCTGCGCCTCCCATGCGAGATGGAAGGCGAGGGTGAGCGCGGTGGAGGCGCGTCCACCGGAGATCTCCGCGAGCCGCCCCGTGAAGGAGCCGAGCCGCCAGACGGCGGGGGAGCGCGGGGCCGGTGCGATCTCCGCATGGTCGAGGGATCTGTGCTGCAGCCCTCCCGACGCCTCCGCGCGCAGGACGCTTGCGAGATCGACGCGCGGCTGCGCGCTCATGGCGTGTTCATCGTCATGCCCGGTCGAGCGTGCGCCGCACCTCGATCACCCGGCCGACGATCGTGAACGGGTGCTCGGGGGAGGAGAGGACCGGAAAGTCGGGGTTCTCCGGGTGCAGCTCGGGGTGCCCGCGGCGGATCTTGAACCGCTTCACCGTCGCCTCGTCGTCCACCAGAGCCACGACGATGTCCCCCGGCGCCGCCTCGGCTTGACGGCGCACGATGACAAGGTCGCCCGGCAGGATCCCGGCACCGAGCATGCTCTCCCCGCGCACCTTCAGGCCGAAGAGCGATTCGGGGGAGCGGCGCGACTGCAGCGGCACGTACCCTTCCAGGTCCTCGACCGCGAGGCTCGGGCCGCCCGCCGCGACGCGGCCGAGGATCGGCACCTGCACCGTCGGCGGGCCGCCGCGCGCCGGGAGACGGTAGCCGCGGGCGACGCCGGCCTCCTTGTCGAGGTGCCCCTGTTCGACCAGCGCCTCGAGATGCTCGCGGGCGGTCTGCACCGCCTTGAACCCGAAGGCTTGCTGCACGTCGCGCACCGTCGGCGGGGAGCCGCCGAGCAGCCGCTTGCGGACGTAGCGCAGCACCTTCTCCCGCGTCTGGCCGGCCGGGGTGCGTCCCATGGGGATCTCCTTGTCCTGAGGGCCTGAGTCCCGCACGGGACTCAGGCATCGAAGGACCTGGTGCAATGGCCTGGTGCAATGCCGCGCCGCCCGTGCAGGGTCCCTCCCCATGCGGGCCCGCGTCCGGGCGTCTGCCTCGTGTTGACCGAAGGTTTTCTAGCGAGGGGGAGTATACAAGACAAATGTCTGGTATGCAAGGGGGGAGCGGGACCAGGGGATCGCGTGGCCCTCCCCCGCCGCGGAGGCTATATTCCCCCATGATGAGCACTTCCCCCGCGGTCACCCGCACCGTTGCCGCCGAGTCGGACCTGCGTGCGCCGCTGCGCTGGCCGGTCTTCCGCGGCCTGTTCATCGCCTCGATCGCCAGCAACGTCGGCACGTGGATGCACGACGTCGGCGCCGCCTGGATGATGACCTCGCTGTCGGCGTCGCCCGCCGTCGTGGCGCTCGTGCCGGCCGCCGCCGCGCTGCCGATCGTGGCGCTGGCGCTGCCGGCGGGGGCGCTCGCCGACGTGCTCGACCGCCGCCGCCTGCTGCTCGCGACCCAGGCCTGGATGATCGCGGTCAGCGCCCTGCTCGGCCTGCTCACCCTGGGCGGCCTGGTCAACGCACCGATCTTGATCGGCGCCACGCTGGCGCTCGGGATCGGCACCGCGCTCACCGGACCCGCCTGGCAGGCGATTCTCCCCGAGCTCGTGGGGCGGCGCGAGGTCCCGGCGGCGCTGGCTCTCAACGGCCTGGCGATCAACGCGGCGCGCGCCATCGGTCCCGCGATCGGCGGCCTCATCGTCGCGAGCCAGGGACCGGCCGCCGCCTTTCTGCTCAACGCCGTGTCGTTCGCCGGCGTCGTCGAGGTGCTGCGGCGCTGGGATCGGCCGGCGCGCCGCGGACCGCTGCCGGCCGAGACGCTGCTCGGCGCGGTGGTGGCCGGTGTGCGGTACGCCCGTCACGCCGCGGGCCTGCGCGCGGTGCTGGCGCGCGCCGCCGCCTTCACGCTCTTCGCCAGCGCGCTGTGGGCGCTCCTGCCGACGCTGGTGCGTCACCCCCTCGGCGGCGGGGCGATCGACTACGGCCTCATGCTCGCCTGCATCGGCGCGGGCGCCGTCGCCGCGGCGTTCGTGCTGCCGCGCCTGCGCGCCGTCACGACGCCGGAGTTCCAGGTCACCGCCGCGGGCCTGCTCATGGCGGCGGCGCTCTGCGCCACCGCAGTGCTGCGCGAACCGGCGGCCTTAGCCGGCGTGATGGTCGCCGCCGGCATCGCCTGGATCGTCGCCCTCACCGCGCTGCACGCCGCTGCACAGGCGGCGCTCGCGTCGTGGGTGCGCGGCCGCGGCCTGGCGGTGCTGCTCCTGGTGACCTTTGCCGGCCTGTCGGGCGGCAGTGTCCTGTGGGGTCTCGTGGCGGCGCAGATCGGTGTCGCTGCCGCCTTCGCGCTGGCGGCGATCGGGATGGCGGTGGCGGTCGCGGCCACCTCCCGTCTGCGCCTGCCCGCGGGGCCGGGTCACGACCCGGCGCCGCCCTGCCGCTGGCCGGCGGGCGGCATCGCCGACGATCCCGAGAGCGCGCGCGGCACGGTGCTGGTAACTGTCGAGTACCGCATCGATCCGGCCGCCGCCGCCGCCTTCGCCGCCGCGATGGGGGACGTGCGCGCCTTCCGCATGCGCGACGGCGCCATCCGCTGGGACCTGCTCTCCGACCCGTCGCAGCCGGGGCGTTACCTCGAGTCGTTCCTCGTCGACTCCTGGACCGAGCACCTGCGCCAGCACGACCGTCTCACCGACGCCGACCGGGCCGTCGAAGAGGCGGCCTGGCGCTTTCACGCCGGGCCGCAGCCGCCGATCGTGTCGCACTTCGTCTCCCGCGAGCTGCCGCGCTGAAGGGAGATTGGCGAGGGCCTTCACCCTCCGTCACCCCGGCGGAGGCCGGGGTCCAGGACGGCGCCCGAACCGATCGCCGCTCTGGATTCCGGCGTACGCCGGAATGACGGCACGGGAAGCAACCTCCGTCGCCCATCCACGCTCCGTCACCCCGGCGGAAGCCGGGGGTCCAGGACGGCGCCCGAACCGATCGCCGCTCTGGGTTCCGGCGTACGCCGGAATGACGGCAAGGGAAGCAACCTCCGTCGCCCATTCCCGCTCCGTCACCCCGGCGGAAGCCGGGCTCCAGGACGGCGCCCGAACCGATCGCCGCTCTGGGTTCCGGCGTACGCCGGAATGACGGCAAGGGAAGCAACCTCCGTCGCCCATTCCCGCTCCGTCACCCCGGCGGAAGCCGGGTCCAGGCCAGCGCCCGAACCGCTCGCCGCTCTGGATTCGCCGGAATGACGACCAAGGTAGTGCTAATGATGGTCACCGGACCCATGACGATGGCGCCGTCGGGCTTCCGAGCGCTCGGGCTGGCGGCGAGACGGAGGACGGAATGCGGACCGGCGTCTTGCTGCTGCCGGTGATCCTGAGCGAGCTGACCCTGGCCGCGCACTTCCTGCGCGGGGCGCAGCTCGCGGGGGTCGCCTGTTGCCTCGCGGCGATGGGACTGTTGCTCGTCCGGCGACCGTGGGCGGCGCGGCTGACGCAGGGGTTGCTGGCGCTCGGTGCGCTCGAGTGGGTGCGGACCCTCGCGCGGCTGGCCGTCGAACGCCGCGACCTCGGCGAGCCGTGGCTGCGCATGGCCGCGATCCTCGCGGGGGTGGCGATCGCGACGGCGGCTTCCGCGTTGGTCTTCCGTACCGCGCGGCTGCGGCGATGCTATGGTCTCGGGGCGTGGCCGCAGCGAGGCTGACGGTCCCCGCGGTGGGCGAGGAGGCAGGATGTCGGGAGGACAGCCGCGGCGGGAACGGGAGCGGCGCACGATCGCGGCGATGATCGATCTGTTCTGCCGCGGCCGCCACCGTGCCGAGGCGGGGCCATGCGCCGACTGCGTCGAGCTGCGCGACTACGCCGACCGGCGCCTCGAGAAGTGCCCCTTCCAGGAGGAGAAACCTCCGTGCGCCGACTGCCCGATCCACTGCTACCAGCCGGCGCGCCGCGAGCAGGTCAAGGCGGTGATGCGCTACTCGGGGCCCCGCATGTTCCTGCGCCACCCGCTCTTCGCCCTGCGCCACTGGCTCGACGGCTTTCGCAAGGCGCCCCCGTTGGCGCGCCGGGGCGGGGCCTCGCCGCCCGGGGGGCCTTGACTCGCCGCGGGAGAGACCGGGCGAGCGCGGTTTGTCCGTGAGCGAGCTCCACGATTCACATCGATTTAGGGTTTCCGGTGTCCGCTAGTCACCAAACCCCGGGAAGGAAGCGGTAACGAACGCTCGCAGCATACGCCGCGTACCCTTCCATCTCCTCCCGCAACATCCGGTCCTCGAGCACGGCGCGACGGACGAAGAGCGCGACCACGACGCCGTGTGAAGTGACTGCCCACCAGGATCCGAGCGCCAGCGGCCCGCCCCAGCCAAGCAGGACGAGGGCCGCATAACCCGGATGGCGAACGAACCGGTACGGACCGGAGGCGACCACGTGGTGACCGCGCTCGCGTTGAATCCTGACCGCCACCGAGAAGAACGGGTTGCTCTGCATGGCCCAGTACCAGATGGCGATGGCGGCGCCGAAGCTCGCGAGGCCGACCGCCCGGAGGAGGGTCGGGACCGAGTCGGACCAGTGGAAGCGGCCGACGTCGAGCCCCGCGAAGATCCACTGGCTCAGGAACCCGACGGCGGCCGCACCCCTCAGCAGCGCGAGGTTGTCGCGACCGGTCCCGGCGGGCCTCCTCCGCTCCTCGAGCAGCTCGCGCGGGAGCGTGAGCAGCGTGACGACCACGAAGACGCCGAGTATGGCGAGGTAGGCCCAGAAAAAGGGAAGGTCGCTTCGCCCCGCCGCACCGAACAGGATGCCGGCGATCATGGCCATCGCGGCCGTGGACCGTAACGCGAGCTTCAAGCGGAACATGGGGGCCTCCGGCGTGGATGATCGAACGGGACGGGTGGCGTCGCCGGGATCCGGATGTCGAAGGGCGGAGAGCCGCCATTCGCGCGGTAGCCGCCCTGCCGACCGGTGATCCACCCCTTGCGTAGGCGGCCGGGCAGGGGTCGAGCGCCGCCCCATGCTAGAATAACATCGGTGACCCGGCGACCCGGGCGCGGAGGACCGAGCTATGCGAACCCGTGCGACGTTGATGACGATGTTCCTCTGCGCCTGGCTGGCACCCCGGCCCGCGCTCGCTAACTTTCATCTCATGAAGCTCGTCGAGGTGTTCCCGGGGACGGCCGCAGCGCCGCAGGCGCAGTACGTGGTGATCCAGATGTACTCCGGGGGGCAGACGGTCGTCGGAGGTCACAGCATCATCGTATTCGACGCGGCGGGCACGGCGATCCCGGGCGGCACCTTCACCTTCTCGGGCAGCGTCGCGAACGGCGCCAGCCAGACGAAGATCCTGATCGCGACGCCCTCGGCGGTGACGTTCTTCGGCGTGAGCGCCGACCTCTCAATGACGACCGCGGTGATCCCGGCGGCGGGCGGCAAGGTCTGCTTCGATAGCCTCGACTGCGTCGCCTGGGGGAACTACAGCGGCTCGCCCACAGGCGTCGGCACGCCGTTCAATGCGACCGGCGGCGGGCTGCGCCCTGGGAGGGCGATGATCCGCCGGCTCAACATTGCCGGCGGCGCGACCACGCTGGAGGGGACCGACGACACCGGCGACAGCGCCAACGACTTCGTGTCCGGTGCGCCCGCCCCGAGGAACAATGCCAGCCAGAACGGCACCGTGCCGTCCGCGACGTGCGGTGACGGCACGGTCGGCGGGCTCGAGCAGTGCGATGACGACAACACCGTGGGCGGAGACGGCTGCAGGCAGGACTGCCTGGGGAACGAGGTCTGTGGCGATCAACTCATCGACCTCGACGCCGGCGAGACCTGCGACGACGGCAACGTCACGGACGGCGATGCCTGCCCCGCGAGCTGCGGCGTCGTCGCGGCGGCCGAGGCGAGCCCGGCCGGGACCCTGCAGGTCACCCCCGGGGCCGGCAGCGCACTCGACGTGAGCTTCACGCCGGCATGCGACGCGACCGACCATGCGGCCTACGGCGGGGTGGGGCCGAGCGCCGGCGTGCTCAACTGGACGTTCACCGCTTGCGGGCTCGGGATCGGAGGCGCCGCGTCATTCGACCCAGGGAATCCAGCCTCCCGGCAGCTGTTCTACTTCGTCGTCGTCGGGTACAACGCCTCCACCGAGGGGTCGTACGGGCGAAGCTCGGCGGGCGTAGAGCGTCCAGAGGCGGTCGGTGTCGGCGCCTGCGACGAGTCCCAGAATCTGACTGGCACCTGCCTCTAGCGTGTGATGCATCGCCTTGCCACGCTCGTCGCCATCAGCCTCGCGGCCCTCTCGGTCGTGCCTGCCCTCTCGCAGACGACCGACCCGGCCCGCGTTCCCTACTACCTGACCACGAAGAGCACGTTCCAGCAGGGGTGCTTCGATCCCTGCGACTGCATCCTGGAGCAGCCACGCAAGGTCCTCGGGGTGTTCTTTCTTCATCCCGCCGCCTCGGACCCGCTGTTCACCTACTATGACGTGACCGACATCCAGTGGGTCGTCCTTCCGCTGGGCGACGCGATGCGGATCACCGGCTCCGGGACCTATCGGGTCGGCGGCGAGGTCGCCATCCAGCACCAGCTCGAGCTCGACCTCCGTGTCGGAGGCGGTCCGATCGAGCACTTCGACAGCGGGTTGCTTGGCGGCGGGGGAGAGTTCCCGGAGATCCACATCCCGATCTCCATCCATGGGATGGTCTGCTACGACATGGTCATACAGGTCCATGCCCGGCCGGCGATCCAGCTCGCGGTCAACTCGAGCGCGCTCACCTGGAACCTCCTGCCCGGGGTGCTTGGCTTCGATGTCGTCAGCGGCGACGTGGGGCGCCTGCGCGAAACGGGAGGCGACTTCGCGGCCGCCACGCGCGCCTGCCTGGCGGACGACTGGAACGGGAACGTGCTTGCCGATCCCAGCGAACCGCCGGCGTCACGGTTGGCCACCTGGTACCTGATCCGCCACGTGAACCCGTTCTTCCCTGGGAGCTACGACGACGAGCCTCCCTCGCTCGTCGCCCCGCGCGACCCGGGGATCAACGCCGCGCCGGCGAGCTGTCCCTGAACGCTGGACCGTCCGCACGGAGGACAGCCCCGACGCGCCCCTACGCCGCCGCCTTCTCCGCCGCCCGCCCGGTGAGATAGCCGTTGGCGAAGTGCAGCGGCCCCATGACGAAGTAGATCATGCCGCTCAGGGGCGCGATCGAATCGGGACCGAGCGCCAGGAGGAGCGACGCCATGCCCACGATGGCGGAGAGAAGGTGGCCGCGGATCGCGCCGCGCGCCACGATGGTCTCCTGAGCGTCCAGCTCGAGAGCGGCGCGATGGCGCCAGGCGTACCGGTTCATCAGGGTGAGGAGGATGAAGATCCCGGTGAAGCCGGCGCTGAAGAAGAGCATCACCGTCCGTCCGTTACCCCCCTCGAAACCGGGTAGCGGGTCGTCGGTCGCGGCGGCGACGATCCTCCGGACCGGCGGGATCCAGAGATACATGGCAGTGAAGACGAACTTCAGCGGGTAGACGTAGAAGAGGACGAAGAACAGCAGCAGGGAGTTGAGCGTCATCGGCACCAGTCCCTCGAGGCCGTAGCGCCGATGGAACAGGTAGTTGTGGTACCAGCAGTAGATGAGCAGCGTGAAGCAGACGGCGAAGACCGGGAACTGGACGATCGCCGCCACCAGCTCGCCGACGTTCCGCGGCACCTGCAGCGACACGACGATGAGGGTCAGCGCGAAGGCGAACACCACGTCGGACAGGTTCTCGATCCGCGACACGTCACCACCGCGCCAGCGGAAGTGCGGCTCGCCGCGCAGCGCGCGGGGGAGGAGCTTCTCGTGGGTCATGCTGTCCCTCCGGGGCGGCACGCGGGGCGCCGCACCTCTACTGCGCAGCCTGCTTGGGTGGAAGGAGTTTCGCGGGGTGGGCTATAGCGCCTGCAGGACGTCATACCCGGTGATCACGTAGGTCTTGTTCGCCGGAAAGTCACGCACCAACACCGCAGGATTCTCCGGCGTGAGCATCGGCGCCAGCAGGGCCAGCGGGGTCTCGATGTCCACGTACGGAAAGGCCTTCTGCATGATCGTCGCGACCGGCTCGGTGCGAACCTCGGGGTTCGCCACCAGCGACGCGTAGACGCGCGACTCGCTCAGCGAGCCCACGATGCGGCTCTCCTGCGTGACGGGAATCTGGGAAAAGTCATTCTCGATCATGCGCTGCATGGCCTGTTCCACGGTCGCCGTCACGTCGATTCCGACGATGCCCGCGACCTTCTTGTTCTTCAGCAGGGAGCGCGCGGTGGGCCCGCCCACGTTCTCGTACCCCATGCGCCGCATCCACTCGGGATTGAATATCTTCCCCAGGTAGCGCGTGCCATGATCGTGGAAGATGACCACCACGGTCTCACCGGTGCGGAACTTCTCCTTCAGCTGCACGAGCCCTGCAACCGCCGAGCCGGCCGAATTCCCGACCCAGATCCCTTCCTGCCTGACGATTTCGCGCGTGAAGATCGCGGCGTCGCGGTCGGTCACCTTCTCGAAGTGGTCCACCACGCTGAAGTCCACGTTCTTCGGCAGGAAATCCTCGCCAATGCCCTCGGTCACGTACGGATAGATCTCCTGCTTGTCGAGGACGCCGGTCTCCTTGTACTTCTTGAAGACGGAGCCGTACGTGTCGACGCCCCACACCTTCACGCTCGCCTTCTTTTCCTTGAGAAACCGCCCCACCCCGCAGATGGTGCCGCCGGTGCCGACGCCGACGACGAGATGGTCGACCTTCCCCTCCGTCTGCTCCCAGATCTCCGGCCCCGTCGTCTCGTAGTGCGCCTGTGCGTTGCTCAGGTTGTCGTACTGGTTCGCCTTCCACGAGTTGGGCGTCTCGCGCTCCAGGCGCGAGGAGACCGAGTAATAAGACCGCGGGTCCTCGGGATCCACATCGGTGGGACACACGATCACCTCGGCCCCGAAGGCGCGCAGCGCATCCACCTTCTCCTTCGACTGCTTGTCGGTGGTGGTGAAGATGCACTTGTACCCTTTCACGATCGCAGCGATCGCCAGCCCCATCCCGGTGTTGCCGCTCGTGCCTTCGATGATGGTGCCGCCGGGCTTGAGCAGCCCCCTTCGCTCGGCGTCCTCGACCATCTTGATCGCCATGCGATCCTTGATGCTGTGGCCCGGGTTGAAGGTCTCGACCTTGGCGTAGACCGTCGCCCGCACGGCGCTCGTGATGCGGTTGAGGCGCACGAGCGGGGTGTGGCCAATCGTGCCAAGGACGCTCTCGAAGACGTTGGGTACGGGTAGGGGGTTCAACGTGGGAATCCTCGTCCGATGGGGAGCCTCAGGTCAACCTGCACGCTGGTTTCGGCTGATTCTATCACGGGGCGCCGGCGCGAATCGGGAGAGGATTATAGCGTTGCCACCCACGCTTGCCTTGCGGACGACCGGAACGTCCGCCTGCCTGTCGATCGAGGCGCCGGCCCTGCAGAAGAATCAGAAGCGACAGGATACGGCCAGGTAGACTTGGTCGGCGTTCTCCCGATTCCCCTAGCTGTGCTCCGCCGCCGGAGGCTTCTCCATCTTCTGCCTCCCGCCTTGATGGCAGGCTTCGCACCGCAGCGGGAGCGGGCGGAAGAGGGTCATCATCTTGCCGTCTCCCGCGGGTTGTGACGGATGGCAGCGCCCGCACGGGACTTTCGCGTGCGCGCCGTCCAGAACGAACGCGACGTCCCGCTGGTGGTTGAAGCGAGAGGCGGGACGGAACCCCTCCGTGTCGTGACACGACTCACAGGCGCCGCCGTCCTTCCGCGCTGCGAACTGGCTGCCGTGCGGCGTTGCGTGGCAGACCTCGCACCGATCGTGTTTCTCCACGAACGACAGCTTTCGCTGAACCCCACCGGAGTTCACGAGCGAGGCCGCGCCGGGGGGAGCCTTGAGCTCGGCGTGGCAGGCCAGGCACGGGATCGCCCGGTGGGCTCCTTCGAGCGGGAACGCTGCATCCCGGTGCGTGGCGGCGTCCATGCGCGAGGGACGGAAAGCCACCGTGTCGTGGCATGCGAGGCATCCCTTCTCCCTGGGGCGTCCCCCTCCAGCGGCGAATCTCCCTTCGTGCGGGTCGAGGTGGCAGCTGGTGCACTCCACCGGCAGTCCGGTGAGTGCCACGCCCGCCTTCCCCAGCGCCTCGGGGCCGGGCAGCGGAGGAAGCCCGGCGCGCTTTGGCCCGTGGCAGGCCTCGCAGGTCGCTCGCTGGTGTCTGCCGTCGAGCGGCAGGCGCGTGGTTGCGTGCTGGGTCGCGCCGTACGACGTCGGCTTCCAGCCGTCCACGGTGTGACACGACTCGCAGGCGCCGCCGTCGGCGCGCCTCGCCAGTTGCGTGCCGTGCGCCTCCTGGTGACAGTCGCGGCAGCGCGCGTGCAGCCGCCGCAGCAGCGTTCCGGCCTTCCCGAGATCTGCCGCCGCGACGCCGGCGGGGTTGTGGGAGTGGCAGACCCCACACGCCACCAGCCGGTGCCGCCCCGCGAGCGGGTAGGGCGCCGAGTCGTGCTGCGCGACGGTGTACGTCGAGGGCTTCCACCCCTCCACCCGATGACAGGCGGCGCAGTCGGCGGCCTGTCCCTTGAGAGTTGCCTTCCCGGCGTGGGCGTCCGCGTGGCAGGAGCCGCAGCGCTCGAAGGGCGGGCGCGCCCCCTGAGGGTTCCTCGGGTCGTGGCAAGCGGCGCAGGCGACCGAGAGGTGGCGGCCGAGGAGCGGGTAGCGTGTCCTCGAGTGGTCGAAGGAGCTCTTCTCCACCTGTGCCCAGCCGGTGGCGACGTGGCAGCTCGCGCAGCGCGGTCCCAGCCGTCCGGTGTGCTTGTCCTCGTGGCAGTCCGAGCACTCCGCATGAGGCAGCGGCTTGTAGAGCGGCACCGGGCGGCCCTGCGCGTCGGACGCCAGCTTGAGACGCGGCGACAGGTGGCACTTGCCGCACTCCACCGGGGCGTGCTTTCCGGTCAGGGGGAAGGCGGTCTTCGCGTGGTCGAAGCTGACCGCCGGTTTCCAGGCCTCCAACCCGTGGCACGAACGGCAATCGGCACCGAGAGCGCCGCGGTGCACATCGTCGTGACACGATGAGCAGGCCGGCTCGAGCGCCAGGAAGCTCTTCTCCGGGTGCTTGCTCGTCAGCAGCGGCTTGATCGGCGGGCGCTGGAACTCGGGCTTGTGGCATTCCTGGCAGCGCGCCCTCGCGTGCTTCCCCTCGAGCGGGAAGCCGGCCTGCTGGTGATCGAACCGGTCGGGGCTGTCCCCTTCCCATTGGATAAGCTCGAAGTCGGTCCCCCCGTGCTCCGGGTGGCAGCGAGCGCAGTCGGTGCCCTTCGACTTCGCGTGCAAGCCGCGCTCGGCATTCAACAGCGCTTCGATCTCGTGGTGGCATTCGAGGCAGCGCTGGCGCAGCGCGGCCTCGCCGCGGCCATGGCACTTCAGGCAGTTGCGGTTCCCCTCGAGCTCGGCGTGCGCGTGCGAGAGGGGACCGGGGGACACCTGGGCGAGAGTGGGGGAGGGGAGCAGCGCGAGGAGCGACGATAGCGACACGAGCACCAGCGCCCGCCCGAGGTGGTGGCCCAGCGGATCCTGTCGCCTTGATCCGGGCAGCACGGGCGGAGTGATGCTAGAGCTGACCCGTCTAGCCAAGCCAGGTCATTCCCATCGCGACGGCAACGGCAACGTGAATCAGCACCGCAACGAACGCGGTGATCGCCACCGGCAGGTGCGCGACGTGCCAGTAGCGAAACACCCGATGGGTTGCGTCCAGCATTCGCAGTGCCTGGGTCACGGCAATCTGCCGCCGCGCGAGCCGGACCACTTCACGCAGTGCCGCGGGCTCGAGCCGCCGCCCCGCGATGGCCCCCCACCGGCGCCGCAGCGCGGCGCTGGCTCTCCACCGCTGGATGTCGGCGGTCGCCATCGAGAGGAGGGCCCCGAAGGTGCCTTGGCCGGTCCGCCCGGACGCGAACTCCGCAAGCGTCCGCTGCACTTCAGCCGCCGGGACCGCCAGCGCGGATGCGATCCGGGTCACCAGAGCGTTGCGCTCGGATTCGACCTGCTCCAGGGTAAGCTCGGCGCCCGCGCGACTGCGTGGGATGCGCGCGTAGAGGTACTTCCCCACGACACCGCTGGCGGACACGACCACCATCGCCACGTAGCCGAGGCCGATCAGCCCCTCGAATCGCCACCCCGCGTGGAGCGCACCGACCCATGGGATGGTGAGGCCGGCGAGGATGTGGACGTTCAGCCAGCCAGACATCGCCCCTTTGCCTGCAAGGAGGCGCCACCGCTTCCGGAGCGGATACAGCCACATGAAAAGAAAGAGCGCCAGGGTCACAAACCCGGCGGTCTGGCCGACGATCCCCGAAGGCTTGAACCAGGCATGGAGCGGATCCCGGACCCTGGCCCGCAACGGGAGGAGGTAGTAGGAAAACCCGACAGCGCCGATCGTCAACAGCACGGTGATGATCGTCAGCGGGACGACGGGAGAGCCCGGCCAGATCCACCGCAGGAGCCAGACGCCCCGCTCCGGGGCGTGCTTGACTCCGGATGCCAGCGGCGAGCTTGGCGGCGCGCTCAGCACCGGCGGGGACCGGCGATTGCTGGGCCGCGGCGGACTCGGAGTTTTGACCTGACGGACCTGCAGGGGGGGGAGATCGGGATCGAGCACATCGTCCTTTCTACGGCCACGAGGCGACTTGGGGCCGACGGCAGGCTAGACGTCCCCGGTGATTTGCGAGTTGCGTGCCAAGGGGGGTGGCGACCCCGAGCCACCCCGACGGAGGGAACCGAAGGCCCGATTCGGTGCACCCTCGGTCCTTCCCTCACCTATTCGGATGATATGAACGACCTCGCTGCTGATGCCGCGATGGAGGATGGGGCGCAGAGACGCCTGCCGATTTGGCGCAGCCGGCCGCGCCACCCGGCGCTACGCCTGGCCGTTCTCACTGCCGCGCGCGGCGTGCTGGGCCTCGGCGGTAAGGTCGTGGGCGCCGCACGCTACGCCGATCTTCTGCAGGAAGGCGGTCGGGGCGCTTCCCCCCGCGAAGATCCAGGTGAAGTCGTTCGGGATCTCACCCACCTTGCCCTCCACCTCGAGGACCACCGACGCCGGGCGGATCTCCACGGGTTTCGAATGGAAGACCGCCCGGATCTTCTTGCGGCGAATGTAGTCCTCGATCCGCTGCGAGTTGCGCTCCTTGATCCGGCTGAACCCCTCCCGCCGGTAGGAGAGCGACACCCGGTTTCCCTTCTGTTCGGCGAGCCCCATCGCCGCCTCGATGGCGCTGTCGCCTCCCCCCACCACTAGGATGTTCTTGCCGGTGTAGGCCTCGGCCTCGAGGAGGCTGTACATCACCTTGGCGAGCTCTTCACCAGGTATCCCGAGCTTCCGCGGCGTGCCCCGCCGGCCGATGGCGAGGATCACACTTCGGGCCCGGTACTGTCCCTTGGTCGAATCGATCGTGAAGATGCCGTCCGGCTCCTTGCGAATCCCCTCGGTCCGCTCCTGTGTGCGGACCTTGAAGTCTGCAGTGCGGGCGACATCGGCCCAGAGCTTGAGGAGTTCCTCCTTGGAGATCTCCAGCTTCTTGAACTTGCCGAGCAGCGGGAACTCGACCGGGCTGGTCATCACCAGCTTCTGCCGGGGGTACTTGGCGACGGTGCCGCCGAACTCGTCCTGCTCCAGGGTCACGTAGCTCAGCTTGTTCTCGATCGCGCGCAAGGAGGCGCTGATCCCGCCGGGACCCGCCCCGACGATGCAGACGTCGAGGACGCCCGTCAGCGGCTCCCGCCTGCGGGAGGCGAGACGCCGCGTGATCACATCGATGGCATCGCGCCCCTGGTTGACCGCGTTCTTGATGAGCGCCAGGCCGCCCAGCTCGCCGACCACGAACATGTCCGCCACGGTTGTCTCGTGCTCGCCCGTGAGGCGGGGCAGGTCGGCCGAGATGGAGGGGCTCGCCATCACCATCTCGATCGCCCCTACGGGGCAGGCCTCAGCGCACAGGCCGTGGCCGATGCACTTGAGGCCGTTGATGATGGCGGCCCTGCCGGCGATCAGCCCGAGCACGTCCCCCTCGGGACAGACGCTGATGCAGCTCCCGCAGCCGATGCATCGGGAGACGTCGATGTGGGGATGCTGCGACCGTGGTCCCTCGGGAGCGAGCTTGGCGCGTTCGGCCGCAGCGACTGCCGCCGCTTCCTTCTGCCGCATCTTGCGGACGTAGGGGATCAGCGAGGCCAGGAGGACGGCTGCGAAGAAGAGATAGGTCAGTGTCGTGTTCATTCGTTTTCTCGCGTTCGTGCTAGTTGAATCTAGGAGTTACCGCCGCCCGGGTCAACCCCACGGTGGGCGGCAGTTTGGGGTATCGGGGATTCCCTGATACCTGGCGCGAGGCCCCGAAGGGAGTCGCTGCAGTGTGGGGAACCTGAACTCGGGCGGCGTTCCTCAGAGCACCGGCGCGTCGCGCAGTTCGTGCTCCTCACCGACGCAAACGGCCGCCTTGAAACCGGGAGTCGTCGAGCCGTACCCGACCGCGCCGTCGGCGCGCAGCGCCACGAAGCCGACGAACTCCCGGCGCATGGCGGGATTGCGGCGCAGGATCCGCTCGATGACGCGGCGCACCGCCTCCTGCGGGTCGATCCCCTGCCGCAGGAACTCGACGACCTGGTACGAGCCGCAGACCTTGATGACCTCCTCGCCGATGCCCGTGGCGCAGGCGCCTCCGGCACGCTCATCGCAGTAGAGGCCGTGACCGACGAGCGGGGAGTCGCCTACCCGCCCTGGGAGCTTCCAGGCGAGCCCGCTGGTGCTGCACCCGGCCGCCATCCGGCCGTCGGAGGTGCGGACGATCATCCCGATCGTGTCGTGGGTGACGGCGGGCGGCGTCTGCGATTGCTTCCACTCCTCCCACGCCTTGCGAGAGGCCGGCGTGAGCAGATCCTCCGCGAGGAACCCCTGCGCGAGCGCGAAACGGCGCGCCCCTTCCCCCACCAGCAGCAGATGCGGCGTCCGTTCGAGGACGCACCGCGCGACCGCGATCGGCTGCTTGATGTCGCGCAACCCGGCCACCGCGCCGGCGTTCAGCGTGGCGCCGTCCATGATGGCGGCGTCGAGCTCGACGACCCCCTCGGCGTTCGGCAGGCCGCCGTAGCCGACGCTGGTGTTCTCCGGGTCGGCCTCGGCCACCATGACGCCGCGCTGGACGGCCTCGAGGGCCGAGCCTCCGTCTCGCAGCACCGTTGCGGCCACGCGATTCGCCGCCAGCCCCGCGGGGTGGGTGGAGAGGAGGCGCGCCACCGTGGTCGGCGGGGGCGTGTCCGGGGGCGGGGCGCCCGCCGTCGCCTGCCGCGTCGCCAGCCCGAGCCCGGCCAACGCGCCGGTCCTGAGAAATGCCCGACGATTCATGAGGTGCCTCCCCGGCGCGGCGGATGCAGCGCGACCGGCAGGTTAGCGCGAATCGCCGGCGCCTGGGAGGTGGAACAGCAACGCCCGCCGGCGATCGGATCGCCGGCGGGCGCCTCACGTCAAACGCGCCTCAGCCGCGGATGGAGACCAGGACCTCCTTGCCGCGGAAGATCTCAGGATCGAGGATGACCAGGCGGGCACTGCTGTGGTCCTCGACCGTCTCGATGGTGAAGTCCCTCCCCTCCTGGTAGATCGGGGGGAGCAGACGGACATTGCGGATCTCGGCGAGCCCGTAGCTTTCCGGTATCAGCGTGATCGTCGTCCCCTGCCGCAGATCGAGCGACTCGTCGTACTCGAGTCCCTTGACGTCGCGCACCCGCTTCAGGACCGAGCTGAGGACGCCCTGATCCGCGAGCTGTTTCTCGTTGCCGGCGTGGAAGTAGAGGCTGTTTTCCCGCAGGGCGATGTCGTTGGAGAGTCGCGCGACATTCGATTCGAGCTCGTACTTCGTCTGCGTGAGCGACGCGATGTCGCTCTCCAGGCCCGCCTTGATCTCCTGCAGAGAGGCCACCTCGCTCTGGGCGACGTCACGCTCCCCCTTGAAGGTGGCGCTTTCCACCTTGAACGTGTCTCGTTCCTGCGTCAGCCTCCGCTGGTTCGCACGGCGCACCGCCAGCGGGGTCTTACTCGCTTCACCCTGGGTCACATACGTCCGGAACGTGTCCTGCCTGGGATCGTAGAAGAACCACACCTTGTTCCCGGGCACCAGCTCGTCGGTCTGATCGACCTGGCTCAGGAGGACCTTCGCCTTCGCCTCGTCGAGCTTCGAATCCTGGGTCAGATACGCCATCGCCAGGTCGTGCTGCCGGTCGCCGCGCTTCGCCACCACGAACGAATCGGGCAGCGTCTGCTCGAGGCGAGCCACATTGTCCTGCAGTCCCTGAATCGTGTCGCGATCCGCGATGATCTTCTGGAGGAGTGCCTTGTACGAGATGTCCGCCTCCTGCGCGACCATGGAGTTCAATACGTCCCGCTGCTCCGGGCTGAGGTCCTGATTGAAGACCTCGCTGAACTGAATGGTCTGCTCCCCTGGCTTGCGCGAGGCGTTGAACTTGTCGATCCGCTGCATCATCGCGTCCGTCGTCTGATCGATCCGAGCCCGATCGTCCTTGAGCTGGGTCAGCAACTCGTCGGGGTTCTTCGCGGGCGGCGGCTCGGGCTTCGCGCAGCCGAGGAGCCCGAAGCCGATTGCCGCAAGGCCAATCGCCACGACGATTGCCGTGACGACGCCACTGACTGGAATGATCCCTCTTGATCTTGCGTCTCTGTCCGTCATTCGCCTTCGCATGGTGTTCATGACACCTCCCGCGGGTGGAACTCCCGCCGTGATCTGTTGCGGCTAACAGGACCAGTCAAAGCAGGATCCATGCCCTGCGACGCCGAGCCTGGCGCAGCGTGGCGCGGCACGGCCGTACGCGCGGCAAGGGGACCACATAAACAGCTCATTCGAAATAGAGTTGCTGGAGTGTGTCGCAAGAGAAGGAATGGGCTGGCCCGGTTCGTCGCCGTCGTCGGCGTGCCTGCAAGGACTGACCCGTTTTCCTGGACGCTCCGTCGTCAGTTCCGGTCCGGATCACCCGCGAGGCGACCGCCGTGCGGCGTCCGGAGACGGCGTTGACAGGACGCGCCTTCCGACGCCTATGATCCCCCGGCGGGAACGCTCCATCCGTGATCGAGACGGAGCGGTAGGCCGCTCCCCGCGCTGCTGTGATCCGCGTTGCGCCGAGGGCGCGCCTGGTGCCCAAGGGCCTGGAGACCTGGATGCACGACCTGTCTCTCCTGGTGAACCTCGCCGTCGCGCTCGGCGCCGCGCTGGTCGGCGGGGTCGTTGCCCGCCGCCTGGGCCTGCCGACGCTCGTGGGGTACCTGTTCGCCGGTGTGGCGATCGGGCCCTTCACGCCCGGGTTCAGGGGGCACACCGAGACGATTGGCCTGCTCGCGGAGCTCGGCGTCATCTTCCTGCTGTTCGGCGTCGGGCTGCATTTCTCGCTCAGCGATCTGGCCCAGGTCCGCCGGGTCGCGGTGCCTGGTGCGCTCGGGCAGATGGCGCTCACGAGCGGGCTGGGGGCCTCGCTTGCCATGCTGTGGGGGTGGCCGCTCGAGGCGAGCCTCGTCCTCGGCATCGCGATCTCCATTGCCAGCACGGTCGTCCTGCTGCGCGGCTTCACCGATGCCGGGATCCTCGACACGAGGCAGGGGAGGCTCGCGGTCGGCTGGCTCGTCGTCGAGGATCTCGCGGCGGTGCTGATCCTGCTGGTTCTGCCGAGCCTCGCGCCCGCCGCTGGCGGCTTCGACGTGGTGGCGATCGGGCTGAGGCTGCTGAAGGCCGGACTGTTCATCGCCCTGATGCTATTCGCCGGCTCGCGCGTCATCCCCTGGATCCTCCTGCACATCGCGCGCACCCGCTCCCGCGAGCTGTTCGTTCTGGTCGCGCTGCTGGCGGCCGTGGGAACGGCGCTGGCGTCGTCCGCGCTGTTCGGGGTCTCGCTGGCCCTGGGCGCCTTCCTGGCGGGGATGGTCGTGAGCGAGTCTCCGCTCAGTCACCAGGTGGGCGCCGACGTGCTGCCGTTCCGCGAGGCGTTCTCGGTGCTGTTCTTCGTGTCGGTGGGCATGCTCGTCGATCCCGCGTCCGTGCTGGCGAATGCGGGGACGGTGCTCGCGCTCACCCTGCTCATCCTCGGCTGGAAGGCGCTCGCGGGGGCCGCCGTCTGCACCGTCCTCGGTCAGCCGCTCTCCACGAGCCTCGTCGTCGGGCTGGGGATCGCGCAGATCGGCGAGTTCTCGTTCATCGTCGGCCGCGCCGGCGTGGACCTCGGGATGCTCCGGCCCGACCAGTACTCCTTGATCCTGGCGAGCGCGCTCCTGGCGATCACCCTCAACCCGCTCCTGTTCCGTTCCGCGGGCCGGATCGAGCGCACGCTCGGTCGCGTCGTCTGGATAAGCCGCCGCCTCGGCCCGAGGCTCCCCGCGGAAGCGGAGGTGCGCCCGCCCGTCGAGCGGCACGTGGTGGTTGTCGGGTGCGGGCGAGTCGGCGGACACATCGTGGACGTGCTCGGGAGCGTCCAGATCCCACGTCTCGTCATCGAGTCCGACGCGGATCGGTTGGAGGAGTTGCATCGCCGGAAGGTCCCCGTCCTGTTCGGGGACGCGGCCAACTCCGACATCCTTAAGGTCGCGCGTCTCGCCACCGCCCGTGCCCTCGTGGTGACGATCCCGGATGAGGCGGCGGCCGCGCTCGTCGTCGCGGGAGCGACGGCGCTCGCGCCGGACCTCCCGATCATCGCGCGGGCCTCGACGCAGTCCGGGGTGAAGCACCTGAGCGGGCTCGGAGCGCGCGACGTCATCCACCCGGAGCTCGAAGGGGGCCTCGAGATCGTCCGCCACACCCTGCTGCGACTCGACTTCCCCCTGCGGGAGATCCAGAAATACACGGACGTCGTGAGGCGTGAGAGCTACGACGTCGCGATCCAGACGCCCGAGGAACATCGCGCGCTGCATTCGCTGCTCGAGGCGGCCCACCACGCGAAGGAAGGCTCCAGGGACGGCGGACCCGAGTCAGCGTCAGGCTAGAAAGGGACTTCCATTGCGGAAGAGCAGGCTGGAGGCGTTCAGCGATGGCGTGATCGCCATCATCATCACGATCATGGTCCTCGAGCTGAAGGTGCCGCACGGCGAGGCGATCGGCTCGCTCGAGCCGCTGATCCCGGTTTTCCTGAGCTACGTGTTGAGCTTCGTCTACCTGGGAATCTACTGGAACAACCATCACCACATGCTGCACGCGTTCGAGCGCGTCAACGGCTCGATATTGTGGGCGAACCTCCATCTGCTCTTCTGGCTGTCGCTCATCCCGTTCGCGACGGGCTGGATGGGGGAGAACCACTTCGCCCCCGCCCCCTCCGCTCTCTACGGGATGGTGTTGCTCCTGGCGGCGATCGCCTACTTCATCCTGCAACAGGCGATCATTGCCTCTCAGGGACCGGACTCGCTGCTGCGGCGAGCCGTCGGCAGCGATTGGAAGGGGAAGCTGTCGCCCCTCCTCTATGCCCTCGCCATCCCGACGGCGTTCTGGTCTCCGGCGATCGCGCAAGCGGTCTATGTGGCGGTGGCCCTGATCTGGCTGGTCCCGGATCGCCGGATAGAGCGCCTGCTGGGGAACGCGGAGAGCTAGGGCGGCCCGACCGTGCTTCCAAGGGGGGACCTCCCGCGCCAGGCGGACAAGCGGGAGGTCCCATGGCCCGCGGGTCAATCCAGCGTGAAGACCCCCTCCGTGATCGACTGGGCGCCGCTGGCGTCGATCGCCAGCACCTCGAACGGATGCTCTCCCGGCCCGAGTGCCTCCACGAACTCCGCGGGTACCGTCACCTCCCGGCTCGAGGCGGGAAGGGTGAGCTGGAACGACTCCACGATCACCTGGTAGCCGACGATGTCGATCCGCTTTCGAGGAAACCCGTCCGGCGGCCCGTCGGCCTGCTCCCAGTGGATGGTGAGCGTGTCATCCCCGACCTCCGCCCGGACGGCGGGTCCATTCGGCACCGCGTGCGACAGCATCGCGGTGCTGAACAGCGTGCCTCCCCCCGTGGTCACGCCGATGAAGCGGTATTTCCCCTCCGGCATGAGCGCCAGCAGGTCCCTGAGCGGGAACTCGTCGAGCGACGGCTCCGCCCCCTCGAAGAACAGCTCGGTCATCCCGAGCTCCCGGTACGCTCCTTGCCCTTCCACCTCGAAGACGGTCCTCCCCAGCGGATTGACGATCCGGAGCGACCTCCAGTCCTCCGCGTCGAGGGAGACATGGAACCCCAGGTCATTCGCGGAGTCGTTGTACTCGATGTAGATCCTGGCCTCCGAGAATCGCGCCGCACTGGCGGGGCTGCAGAGGCCCAACGTCACCGCCCCCAGCAGGAGGAGTCGCGACGGACGCGTGTTTCTGATCATTTGGCTGGCTCCTTGGTCCGGGGGCCCGCGGGAGCGGGAACCCCCTCGTGGCTCGCGCGGTCGTCCCATCGGGGCGGGCCGGCGAGGCGTCAACGGATTCTGCGACATCGAGACGTGCACGGGTTGGAGGGTCGGCACGCGGGTTTTCCTTTGTCTCAAGAAGGGGGTCGGAAACGGACGGTGGAAAAGGCGAAGGAACTGGCGGGCGCAGCCTCTCCAACCTCCGAGCGAGCCCATCCCCGGAGGGCGCTCGAGTTCGCAGACGCACCGGCGGAATAGAATGAACCCGTGAACCTAGACGATCGAGCCCTCGCGCGCCGGATGCTCCGAGGCGATGAACGCGCGTTCGCGGAGTTCTTCGCGGGGCACTTCCCGCGTCTCTACCGGTTCGCGGCCTCCCGCCTCAACCAGGACGCCGACGCCGCCGAGGAGGTGGTGCAGGCAACGCTCTGCCTCGCGATTCGCAAGCTCGACACCTACCGGGGCGAGGCCTCGCTCCTCACCTGGCTCTGCACCTTCTGCCGCCATGAGATCGCCGCGTTCTTCCAGCGCGCGAACCGCCAGCCCGAGGCGGTCGACCTGGCCGAGGAGAGCCCCGAGGTGCTGGCCGCCCTCGAGTCGCTGTGGGCGCACGGCGGGGTCGATCCGGAGGCGGAGCTGAGGCGCAAGGAGATCGCCGGCATGGTGCACCTGGTGCTCGACCGCCTGCCGGCGCGCTACGCCGACGCGCTGGAGTGGAAGTACATCGATGGCCTGCCGGTGCAGGAGATCGCGGATCGGCTCGGGCTGGGGCTCAAGGCCGCGGAGTCGGTGTTGACGCGGGCCCGCCACGCCTTTCGCGACGGCTTTACGGCCGCCGGTGGAGCCTCCGGCCCGCGACGGCCCGCGGTCCCGGAGTCCCCGTGAGGAGAGTCAGATGAGCAATCACGAAGGGCGGACGCGCGATCCGGGGAGCGACCCGGCGCAGACGGCGGACCGGATCGTGGCGCTGTTGCGTGCCAGCGGCAGGCGACCCTCGATCCCGCCGGAGCGTGCCGCCCGGATCGAGCAGGCGACGCGCGCCACCTGGGAGGGGACGCTGGCGCGGCGCGCGCACGGGCACCGCCTCCGGCTCTGGGCCGCGCTCGCCGCCGCCGCGGTGGTCGTCGCGGGCGCCGGTCTGATGCTGCGCACCCGGTCGACTCCCCCCGCGATCGCCGAGGTGATCGGACGGGTGGAGATCGCAACAGGGGAGGTCTCGTCGCGTCCGGCGGCAGCGGAACAGGTCCCCGGGCGGCTGCGGGCCGGGGATGGGGTCGCGGTCGGAACGGTCGTGACGACCATGGATGGGCGCGTCGCGCTGCGGCTCGCGTCGGGTCACTCGCTGCGACTCGACGCGGGGACGCATCTGCGCGCTCTCTCCGAGCGCACGCTCGCCCTCGAGCGCGGCGCCGTCTACGTCGACTCCGGGGGCACCGCGCGCGCCGCGTCGGGGACGATCGTGATCCGCACGCCACTGGGCGAGGTCCGCGACATTGGAACGCAGTTCGAGGTGCGGATGCTCGCTGCCTCGCTGCGCGTCCGCGTCCGCGAGGGGACGGTCTCGCTGGCGGGTCGTGGCGCGACGCACGAGATGGCGGCAGGGGAGGAGCTGACCGTCGACCCCGCCGGCCTCGCGGTGCGCGGGCGGGTGGATCCCCATGGCGCCGCATGGGCCTGGTCCGAGGCGGTAGCTCGCTTCGGCGACCTCCAGGGGCGCTCGCTGCGGGAGTTCCTCGACTGGTACGCGCGGGAACGAGGCGTACGACTCGAGCTGGTGGGGGAGGGCCTGACGACGGAGGCGGACACGATCATCCTCGCAGGCTCGATCGAGGGGATGACGCTCGAAGAGGCGATCGATTCCGTGCTGGCGACCACCGCCATGCTCCGCGAGGAGCGGGACGGGAGCCTGAGAGTGGTCCGGAACCACGCCGACGCCCGACCTTGACGCCCCCGGCACCCGCACGCATGATCGCGCCAGCATGTCGTGGCTCTACGGCGCTCGCCGCGCTCCGCCCCAGATCCGCCCGCGATCGCCCCGCATCGCCGCCCTGGCGTGCGTCCCCCTCCTCGCCGCCGGCCTTGGCCTCGCCCCCGCGGCGGCCCCTCGAAACGCCCCGCTGAAGGGACGCCCGCTCGTGGAGGTGCTGGCGGAGCTGGAGCGGCAGGGCCTGAAGCTCGTCTACAGCACCGCGGCCGTGAGCGAAGGGCTCGTCGTGACGGTCGAGCCCGAGGGGACGAATCCTCGCGCGATCCTCGACGAGATCCTCCCCCCCCTGGGGCTGGAGGCGCGCCGGGGGCCGGAGCGCTCGATCCTGATCGTGCCCGGCAAGACCCCAGCGGTGGGGATCCTGCGCGGGCGCGTGGTCTCCGTGGGCCGCCGCGCCGCGCTCGCCGGCGCGGCGGTTGCCGTCCGCGGGACGGCGTCGCGGGCAGACACCCGTCCCGACGGCACCTTCGAGATGATCGACGTGCCCGCCGGCCCGCAGCAGGTGATCGTCAGCGCGCCGCAGTTCGTCGAGGCGATCGTCGAGGACGTGCGGGTCGTCGCGGGCCGGGCACGGCGGATCGAGGTGGCCCTGCAGCCGCAGCCGGGGCTCGTCGAGGAGCTGTTGGTGACGCCGGGGCGGTACTCGCTGGTCCAGCAGGACCAGGCCGCCGGAGTCGCTCTCGACCGGGACGACGCCGTCCTTGTGCCGACCATCGGCGGAGACGTCACGCGCGTTCTCGAGACCCTGCCGGGCGTGACCGGGGCGGACAACTCGGCCGCCTTCAACGTGCGCGGCAGCCAGACCGGTGACGTCTCGCTCGTGCTCGACGGCCTGGAGCTGTACGAGCCGTTCCACCTGGAGGAGTTCCAGAGCCCCTTCAGCTTCATCGACAGCGAGGTCGTGGATACCATCGACTTCCTTCGCGGCGGCTTCACCGCGGAGGTGGGCGATCGCCACGGCGGATTCGTGCGTCTCAGCACGCGGACGCCGGACGAGCCTTACCATGCGCGGCTCGAGGCCGGCACGCTCAAGAGCGGCGTCAGCCTCGCCTCGCCTACCCGGACCGGCTCGTTCCTCCTCTCGGCCCGGGCCTGGTACCCTGACACGCTCGCGGCGATCCACCTGGGGGAGGACCAGATCCGGCCGCGGTTCCAGGACCTCTACCTGAAGTACGCGAGCTACGTATCGCCGCGGACGGTGCTGTCGGCGCACCTCCTCCTTGCCCATGACGAGCTCCACTTCATCGAGTCGGACGGGGCGGAGCAGGTCGACACGCGAAACGGCAGCGGCTACCTGTGGCTGCGCGCCCTGCAGTCGTGGTCGGACGCGGTGGTCACCGAGACGGTCCT
>Ga0137321_1000023_pt1 | contig 67239 bp, 55 predicted proteins | sample EasRivERMZT399_2_FD_104758 | JGI IMG/M metagenome (GOLD analysis project Ga0137321, IMG submission 104758) | Soil microbial communities from meander-bound floodplain in the East River, Colorado, USA - East River MetaG ERMZT399_2 | ecosystem: Environmental > Terrestrial > Soil > Floodplain ... | reverse complement strand
TCGGCCGGGTGAGCCGCTCCGGTGACTCGTACGAATCGGCATCGGTTGCGTGGCGGGCGGCGAACATCTTCGAGTCCGCGAAGTTCCCAGGGTTGATCCGGACCTTCTCGACATGCTCGACCGCCGCCATCGCCGCCGACGGGTTGAAGTGGATGTCCGCCACCAGGGGCACCCGGACCCCTTCGCGGCGCATCCCGGCGCGGATGTTCGGAAGATTGCGCGCATCGGTCACGGTCGGTACCGTGACGCGGACGATCTCGCACCCCGCCGCCGCCAGCGCGGCGATCTGCGCCACGGTCGCCTCGGTATCGGTGGTGGCGGGGGTGGTCATCGACTGCACCCGCAGGGGTTCGGCGCCACCAACTCGCACGTCGCCGATCGAGACCACCCGGGTTGGACGCCGGCGATAGAGGAACGGATGGGGGGTCGGATCGGTCACGCTGGGGCTTCCTCCTGCACGCATCCCGGCCGGGAGGCTCATCTTAGCGGAAACTCGCACCGGGCGTCAGGCGATCGCCCGGGTCGCGGGCTGCCGGCGGGTGAGGCAGAATGGACGAGCGCGCGGCACAACCGCCGGTCCGGCGCGCGCGTATCATTGGGAGGTCAGCGGCGCACGTCGCGCTCGGGTGGTCAGCCACCCCGACCCTGCGGAGTCCCGTCAAGGCCATGCGTCTGCGGACCCAGCTCATCGTCGCGTTCCTCCTCCTGTCGGTGCTACCCCTCGCCGGGGTGACGCTGTACTCGTACCGCTCCTCGTTGCGTGCCTTCCATGAGGCCGTCCGCGCCGACTCCCGCGGCCTTGCAGACGAGATGCGGTCACGCGTCGGATCGGTGACCGCCGACCTCAAGCACCGGATCGACCGCCTGAGCGGCCTGCCGGTATGGGCGGTCTCGGGGCCCGATCCGGCCGAGACCCGCGCGAACGTCGAGCGTCTCCAGCGGCTGATCGTCGCGGACCTGGGGGATGCGGCGCGCTACATCAACGAGATCGAGTTCGTGCCTCCACCCAGCCCCGATGCCCCGCCCGCGCCGGCGGCGAGCGACCCGGTCCGGGTCGAGCTTTCGCCCGACCTCGGCAACGCGCCGAACGCCGAGAGCGGCACCCAGTTCGTCCTCGGCACGCGGGATGGCCGCCTCGTCGTCCGTCACCAGACGCTCGCAGTGCCCGCGCCGCCGACACCCCCGACGGGCGTGGCGCCTCCGGCGCTCGCGTCGCCGGCCCTTGAGATTGGCGACGCGCAGTCGGAGGGGCGCTCCGCGATCGACATCCTGAAGGGAATGGAGGCCCTGTCCAAGGAGCTGGAGAGCCGCGACAAGGAGCGGCGGCAGGGAAGCCACCTCCCGGCCGCCGAGGAGACCGACCTGTCGGCCGTGCTGTCCCGGGACCTGGGCATCACCCGCCCGGCGGCCGGAGGGGATCTCGTGGGGACGGTGAAGGCGCAGATCAGCTCGCGCGAGGTGCTGCGACAGGTGCTGTCGCGCACCCGGCGCGAGCGTGGCGAGATCCCTTTCGCCGTCGACTCCAGGGGAGAGATCTACACCCAGGATTCGGCCGACATGCCCGAGCTGACGCAGCTGCGCCTGGGGGAACGGATCCGCAGCGGCGGCGATCTCGCTCCCGACGCCTTCGACGCCAACTGGGTCACCGTCATCCAGGAGGACCCCGCGACCGGGCTCTACTTCGGGATCGCCCGGCCGGTGGGGGATGGGCTCCAGAGCATTCGCGCCGCGGCGGTGCGCAACCTCGGGTACGGACTCGGGATGGTGGCGCTGGCCCTCCTCGGGATCCTGCCGCTCTCTGCGCGCATCAGCCACAATCTCGAGCGCCTGACCGCAGGGGCCGCCCGCCTCGGTACCGGGGATCTCGGGGTGCGGGTGCCGGTGCGATCGCGGGATGAGTTCGGGCTCCTCGCCGGCGCGTTCAACAAGATGGCCGAGGAGCTCGGGGAAGGCCAGAAGCGCCTGGTCCGGCAGGAGCGGCTGCAGCGCGAGGTGGAGATCGCCCGCCAGATCCAGCAGGAGCTGCTGCCACGCGGCAGCCTGCTGCTGCCGCTGGCGGAGGTGCAGGGGTTCTCGATCCCGGCGCGCGAGGTGGGCGGCGATTTCTTCAACTACTTTGCGCTCCCGGGCGGCGAGGTGGCGATCCTGGTCGGGGACGTCTCGGGGAAGGGGGTCCCTGCCGCGCTGCTGATGGCGAACGTGCAGGCGCTCCTCAAGGCGCGGCTGCCGCTCGAGCGCGACCTCGCGGCCCTGGCGACGCTGGTGGATCGCGAGGTAGAGGCCACGACCCCCGCGGAGGTGTTCGTCACGTTGTTCGTCGGGATCCTCGACGCGGCCGGCGGCACCCTCCGCTACGTGAACGCGGGCCACAATCCCCCGTTCGCTTTTCATCGCGGCGGCCGGATCGAGAGGCTCGACCCGACCGGAAGGCCGATCGGCCTGCTCTCCGGAGGCGGGTACGTGGAACGCCGGATCGACTGCACCGAAGGCTGCTTCCTGTTCCTCTACACCGACGGGTTGGTCGAGTCGGAGAACCTCGCGGGGGAGGCCTTCGGGATGGACCGCCTCGAGGCGCTCCTGGACCACGGGAGGGATGGTGTGCTCGAGGTGCTCCTCGTTCGGATCGAGGAGGAGGTCAGGCGCTACCGCCAGGGGCAGGAGGCCGCGGACGACGCGACGCTGCTCGCGGTCCGGCTGGGGGGAACGGCGGGGTGCAATCGAGTTTCCGGGGCCGCGGCCTAGGCAGGTGGGCGCTGGTGTGCCGTCGCAGACGGCAGACTACGCCCATGACCCCGGACGCCCAGCCTGCGACGTCCGGGAGGCAGACTCTGGTAAGCGGTGGGCTGTTGAGGTAGCCACGGCCCCGGAATGGTCGAATTCGTTCGTGCAGGGTGCGCTCCAGGGACTACTGGAGCAGCAATCTGGTCAAAAACGCCAGCGGACGCCGGCGCTGGCGGAGAAGAAGGTATCGGGCTCGTCACTCGAGGTGCCGTGAACACTCGCCTGGAGCTCGATGCCGACCTGCGGGTGCACCTCGAACTCCACTCCCCCACCCAGGTTGACTCCGAGCGCCTTCTCCCCGTCCTCGAGGTCAGGGTCGTAGTCGTAGAGGCCGATGCCGGCGGTGAGCAGCGGGTGGATCGAGTCGGCATCCCAGCGGTAGACGAAGTTCGCGAGGAAGGCGAGCAGGCCGATATCGCCGGACCCTGAATCCTCCGGCGCATCGAACTCGACCCAGAGCACGGTCCCTCGCCAGCCGATGGCCTCACTCTGCAGGTACTCCGCGAACCCTCGCACCTCGGGCTCGAGCTTGAAGTCGTCACTGCCGATCGGCTTGCTCAGGCCAACGGCGCCGCCGATCGCCCAGCGTTCGTTGGGAGTTGGGTCCACCGCGGGGATCGACGACCCGGCCACCGCGACGACCAGCACGCCACCGGCGACCCACCCTCTACCACGCATCCGGCGACCCTCCTCAAGCAATCCCCATTCCATCGGGAAGTAGGACCGGCTGGACCGCCGGGAGCGCTCGCAGCCCGTAAGGAACACTCGTGACGACTCGGCGATCCACCCGTCTCGGGGTGTACAGTCACGGTTGGCAGCGGTGTCTAGGCTTTGTTGACGTCTCGGCACCCCGATGCTACGCTCTGGACCCTGTCGCCTACGTGCGACGAGGCCATTCTATCTATGCGGGCGCAGCCGGTCGGTCCCACAGTTCTTCTCGTCGAGGACAACCCCAACCACCTGGACCTGTACGCGAGCCAGCTCGAGCAGGGGGGGTTCGCCGTCGTCCGCGCGCGCAGCGGCGACGATGCGCTCTCCCTCTGTACCGAGGCGGTCCACTGCGTGGTGGCCGACATGATGATGCCGGGCATGGATGGCGCCGAGCTGATGGAGCGCCTGCACCACAGCCGCGCCGGCCTGCCGGTGATCATTCTAACGGGGCAAGGGAAGATCGAGGAGTCGCGCCGCCTCATTCAGGAGCGCGGGGCCTTCGACTACGTGCAGAAGACCGGCAGCTACCAGGACTTCCTGTTGCGGGTCGGACGCGCCGTCGAGCACGAGACGCTGGCGCGGCGCGTGCGCGCACTCGAGCACGAGCGGGACCAGATTGCGGCCACGGTCGAGAGCCGCGACCCGCGCATGACGGAGGTGATGAACCGCGCCGTGGCGGTGGCGCGAACCCCCTACCCGGTGCTGCTGACCGGCGAGAGCGGCACCGGCAAGGAGGTCCTGGCGCGCTGGATCCACCAGCACAGCGCCCGCGCCGCCTCACCGCTGCTGACGGTCAACTGCGGCGCCATCCCTCGCGATCTGTTCGAGAGCGAGCTGTTCGGCCACGTGCGCGGCAGCTTCACGGGCGCGGTCTCGGATCGCCCGGGCTGCTTCGAGAGCGCCGAGGGCGGGAGCCTGTTCCTGGACGAGATCGGCGAGATCCCTCTCGACCACCAGGTCAAGCTGCTGCGGGTGCTGCAGGATGGCGAGGTGAAGCGTATCGGCGAGGCGCGCTCGCGGCGCGTCGACGTGCGGGTACTCGCCGCGACGCATCGCAACCTTCAGGAGATGGTCCACGCCGGCACCTTCCGCGAGGACCTCTTCTACCGCATCCACGTCTTCCCGATCGATCTGCCGCCCCTGCGCGACCGCCGCGAGGACATCCTCCCTCTGGCACAGCACTTCCTCGAGCGCGCGCTCAGGGAGACCGGGCGGCGAGTCGGAGGGTTCTCGCGGGGGGCCGCCGACGCGCTGCGCCGGTACCCCTGGCCCGGGAACATCCGCGAGCTGGAGAACAAGGTCCGCCAGTCGGTGCTGATCGCCACCGGCGAGCGAATCGAGGGGGCTGACCTGGCGCTCGAGGCGCCGTCCCGTCCCGGAGAGATGGCACTGGGAGAGTTCGCGCGCCTGCCCCTGGCCGACGCGCGTCAGGAGTTCGAGAAGCGCTATCTCACGGCGTTGCTGCGGCGCACCCGCGGAAACGTCAGTCGCGCCGCCGAGGAGGCTGGAAAGCACCGCAGCGAGTTCTACTTCCTCCTCCACCGCCACGCCATCAATCCGGCCGACTTCCGGGCCGAGTGATGGCGGGCGGCGCCGGCCTATCCGGCGCCGCCCTGCAACCGGCATGTGGATGCACCACGGCGAACGACTCCGCGGCGCAGGAACCTAGAGCAACATCCGTTCCAATCCCCCCGGCTCACGGAACCGTCTCCCCCAGGAGGATCTCCTTGATCCGCTCGAGCTCCTGCTCGCGGCGCGCCAGGGTAGTCCGGGCCGCCGCCAGCGCCTCGCTCAGCTCCGCGGCGGACGCGGCGGCAGCCGCGCCGTCGCGCGCTGCAGCCCGCTCCTGATCGATCAGCCGCAATAGCACGCCTCCGATCGCGGCCGCCGGAGCCTCCGGCGACTCCGTGGCCAGCCGGGTGAGGTGGAACTCCGCTTCGTCGTCGTTGTGCAGCGGCGATGCCGGATCCGCATGCAGCAGCCCCAGCTCGAGCCGGACCCAGGCCCGGTCGGCGAGGTCGGAGTCGGGCAGCATGATCGCCTCGTTCAGCAGCCGCGCCGACCCGGCGAGATCCCCCTCCGCACGCGCGCGGCGGGCCGCGTCCAGCAACAGCACGATCGGCGCCGGCGCCGGGAGGACAATGGCGACCGGAGGGGGTGGCACGGCGACGACCGGAGCCGGCGGCTCCGGCTCGGGAGGGCGGCGGAAGGCGCCGCACCCGGGAAGCCCCGCACTGAGGAGAACGACAGCGAGCCACCGCCTCATTGCAGCGGCTCCTTCGCGGCACCGCGTGGTCCGCTCACCGGCAGTCTGAAGATGAATCGCGCCCCCCCCTGCGAGACCGACTCGCACCAGATTCGCCCCCCATGCGCTTCGACGATCCCGCGGGAGATCGCCAACCCGAGTCCGCTCCCCTTCCCGCCGCGCACCGCCTGCATCGTGCCGCGATGATACTTCTCGAACACCTTCTCGATCTCGGGAGCCGGAACCCCGGGCCCGCTGTCGCGCACCTCGACCCGGAGCGCCTCGCCGGCCTCCGGGGCGAGCGCGACCGAAACCTCCCCCCCCCGCGGCGTGAAGCGCAGGGCATTCTCTATCAGGTTGCGGATCACCTCGCCAATCCGATCCGGATCCGCCCGGAAGCGCGACGGCAACCCCGGGGCGACGGCGAAGGCGAGGTTGATCTCCTCGCGCTGCGCCGGTTCCCGGAACGCGTCCACCTCGGCCGCGAAGAATGCCGCGGCGGGCAGGCTGCGCGGCTCGATCGGCAGCCGTCCGGCCTCGATGCGGCTGACGTCAAGCAGGCGATCGACGTGCCGGGACAGGAGGTCGGCCTGCGACACCGCTTGCTCGAGGAGCCGCCGCTGCCGCTCGCCCGGCGGCGCCTCGGGGTCGGCCTGCAGCAGTTCCACGCAGCACTTGATCGCGGCGATCGGGGAACGCAGCTCGTGCGATGCCACCGACAGGAACTCCGCCTTCATGCGCGCCAGCCCCTGCAGGTCCCTTCGCATCCGGTCGAACTCGAGCGACAGGTCGCCAATCTCGTCGTGTCCGCGCGGTCGCGACTTGCCGCCGAAGACGCCGTCGAACTTGCCGCGGGCCACCTGGCGCGCCGCCTCGAGCAGACGCTGCAGCGGCGAAGCGATCCTCCGTCCGAGCAGGAAGGCGATGGCGATGGCCACGACCACCGCGGCGGCGGTCGACCCCAGCAGGAGGACGACCGCGCGCGCGCTCACCTCCTCGGCCTGGCGGGCCAGCGACTCCTGTAGCCGGCGTTCACCGCTCTGCAGCGCCGCGACGGCCTGCTGGATCTCCTGCCGTGCGCTCTCCCAGTCCGCGAGGGTCGCCGCCGGCACTCCCGCGGCTTGACCCTCGAGTCGCGCCGCGGCGCGCCGCAGCACCTCGGCCTCGATGGGAAGCAGGCGCTCCGCGCGCACGGCCAGCGCCGTTGCCGAGTGCTCGAGGTCCGCGGCGCACGACGCCGCGCTCGCGCCAAAGTCGGGGTCGGCCGTCGCGGCGTGGATCTGCAGCATGCGATCGCAGTCCGTCAGCTTATCCCGCAGCGCCTGCAGCTCGGCCGCGCGCGAGTCGCGCAGGTCGGCGCTTATCTGGTTGAGCGTCCGCAGCGTCACGACCGCCACCACGGCCGGGGCGGTCAGCAGCGCGATCACCAGGAGGTGGGCCGCCAGGATCTGGACGCGGATCGGGAAGCGGCGCATCACCCCTCCAGCAACAGCATGAGGAGGCCCAGCGCGGCGATCAGGGCCCCGCTGACCACCTCGCCGTAGCGGTTGAGGAAGTCGAGATTGAGCCGCCGCATGCCCTGGTACCCGAGCAGGCTGGCGGAGACCAGGACGACGATGCTGGTGACGGCGAACGAGGCGCCCACCGCGAGCAGCGACCCGATCCCGTCGGCGACCGTCGCCATCATCAGCGGGATTGCCAGCACGCACGGGTTCAACCCGACGACGGCCGCCAGCGTCAGCGCCGAGAGCGGATGATCCCCGAGATGGCGCGACAGGATGTGGCGCCGCGAGGGCCCCTCCGTCGTGGCCGGCCCACCCGGCTCCTCACCGGGACCGCGATAGTCCTCCAGCGGATGGTGTCCGCCATGCCCGGGGAAGTAGTGCTGGTGCTTGCCGCTCCCTGCCAGGAAGAACAGGGTGTAGACCAGACCGAAGAACAGCAGCCCGAACCCTGCGAAACGCTCGATCTTCTCCCCGATAGCCGCGGTGAACTCGCGGCCCAGGAAGAGCGCCAGGATACCGAGCCCGAGCGACAGCGTCACGTGGAAGACGGCGGAGGCGAACGTCGTCCAGAAGGTCTTGCGCAGGCTCCACCCCTGCGAGCGCGCCACCAGGACGAACGGGAGCCAGTGATCGGGGATCAGCGTATGGAAGAGGGCGGTGAATCCCGCGGTGGCGATGAGAAGGTACGTGGTCTCGCGCACGGCTGGACTCCCGGGAGGTGCCGGATCGGCGCGCGAGTTTATCACACGTGCCGACACCCCCTTGGGCGAGCCTGCGCGCCGGAGGCGCGCGAGTCCGAGGCGCGCCCTCCGGCCGTGCGAAGTCCTACGATGGCGGCTCCAGCGCCGTCAGGATCGCCTCCGCCTTGAGGAGGCTCTCCTCGTACTCGGCCACCGGGTCGGAGTCGGCCACGACCCCCCCTCCGACCTGGAAGCGTACGACGTCACGCCCCACCAGCACGGTGCGGATCACGACGCTCAGATCGAACCCGCCCGCGAAGGAGAAGTACCCCAGCCCGCCGCTGTACGGGCCGCGCCGGACCGGCTCCAGCTCGTTCAGGATCTGCATCGCGCGGACCTTCGGGGCGCCGGTCATCGAGCCCGGCGGGAAGAGCGCGCGCAGCAGCTCCGCGGTGCCACGCCCGTCGCGCAGGGTTCCCTCCACCACGGCCACGAGGTGATGGAGCGTGGCGTACGTCTCGACCCGCGCGAGCTGGGAGACCCGCACGCTGCCGGGGCGGCACACGCGATTGAGGTCGTTGCGCACGAGGTCGACGATCATCACGTTCTCCGCCCGTTCCTTGGGGCTGACGAGGAGGGCTCGCCGGCGAGCACGATCGTCGTCCGGCCCGCTGCCTCGCCGGGTCGTCCCCTTGATCGGGCGGCTCTCGACCCGCTGTCCCCGCAGCGACACGAACCGCTCGGGAGAAGTGGAGAGGATCTGCCAGCCCCCCAGGTCGAGGTAGGCGGCGTGCGGCGCGGGGCTCGCCAGGTGCAGGCGGGAGAAGAGCGTTGGCGCATCCGGCACCTCCAGCCGGCGCTCGAGGCGCTGCGTCAGGTTCGCCTGGTAGACGTCGCCGGCGCGGATGTGCGCGAGGATCCGTTCGACGGCCGCGAGGTACTGCTCACGGGGGAGGCTCGAGCGGAACCCGCCGCGCTCCTGGGGCGTCGGCGCCAGCGCCGTGGAGGCGCGTCCGAGCAGGCGCCGCAGCCGGTCCGCGTCCGCCTCCGCCCGCGCGCGCCGCGCCACGGGGTCGGCCTCGGGCCACCCCGTCGCCACGATCCAGCCCTCACCGCGCAGTCCGTCCACGAGCACCGCCGCGCCGTACGCGGCGAGGTGCGCGTCCGGCGGGTCATCCTGCCCCGCCGGACGCACCGGCACTCCCTCGACGAAGCGATGGCACTCGTACCCGAAGTAGCCGACCACGCCACCGCAGAACGGCAGGCCCGGCGAGTCGCTCGTCGGATACGCCGCCTGCATCGCGGCCGCGATCGCGAAGGGATCGCTCTCGCGGGTGGTCGGAGCGTCGGGGGGCAACTCCCAGGTGTCGAACGGATCGCACCCGAGGATCGACCAGCGTCCCCGCTTCCCGCGCGGGTTGCCGCCGAGCAGCAGGAACGGCAGGCGCCCCGAGGCGATCCGGCGCAGCAGATCGACCGGCGCCGGGACGCGCCCGAGGGGGACCACCAGGGGCTCAGCCCCGCGCGGAGCCAATCTCTTTCTCGAGCAGCGTCCGGTAGGCCGTGGCGAGCCGCCGCGTGGCCGGACCGGGAACGCCGGCGCCGATCTCATGATCGCCGACCGCGCGCACCGGGAGGCACTCGACCGCGGTCGAGGTGAGGAACACCTCCTCTGCGGTCCGCAGCTCGGCGAGCGAGATCGGGACCTCCTCCACCGTCAGCGCCTCGCGTGCCGCGATCTCGAGGACCACGCCGCGGGTGATACCCGCAAGCGCGCCGGACGCCAGCGGCGGCGTGCGCAGCCTGCCGAGCACCACGGCGAACAGGTTCGCCATGGCGGCCTCCACGATCTCCTCCGAGGCCGTCCGCAGGAGCGCATCGAAACACCCCGCCGCGACGGCGGCCCGTCGCGCCAGCAGGTGGTCCAGGTACGCCGCGGTCTTCGCCCCCGCGGTCGCGCCGACGGACCAGGGCAGCGGCGGCAGGTGGAGCGCAACGCCACGCGCGCGGCTGTCGTCCGGCACCGGCGTGAACGGCTCGGCGTCGACGACGAGCCGCGCCGAGTCCCGATCCGGATCGCTCCCCGCGTCGCCGGGGCTCGCGTGGATCCGCAGCCGCGTCTCCGCATACTGGTTCCTGGCGAGCACCGCCGCGCACGCAGCCTCGATCTCGGCGTCGCTCCACGGCAGGTCCCAGTCGAGACGCCGCGCAGAAACGCGCAGCCTTGAGAGATGGCTCGGGAGGCGAAAGACCGCGTTCCGCCGCGCCCGCAGCGCCTCGAACACCCCCTCCCCCCAGCGGAACGACCGGTCGCGGACGGAAACCAGCGCGGCGGAGGCCGGGACGATCCGGCCATTGAGGAACACCCACGATTCAGCCATGGCAATAGCGGCTCTGGGTCGACCTACCCCACGAACGCACGCCCCGCAGGGCCGTTCTCCCTCGCCCGCTGCGCGGGCGCGGAGTGGGGCCCCCAGACCAAGGACCCTAAAGGCGTACTTCCATGCCCTCGTGGGCGGCGAAGGTGCGGGGGAACAGTCGCCTCGCGTCGGATTCCTTCTGGCGCACCGCCTCGTCGTCGTGGGAGGGATCGTGGTGGAAGAGGGCGAGATCGCCGACCCCGGCCGCCTTCGCGACCTGGCACGCCATCTCGAACGTCGAGTGCCCATACCCCTGGGTCGGGACCGGCATGCGGGAATACTCGCTCGGCAAGTACTGCGCATCGTGGATCAGCAGGTCGGCACCGCGCGCGAAGGCCACCAGACGGGAGTCCCCGCCGACGAACCCCTCGACGTCGGTCGCATAGACCATCGACTTGCCGTTTGCCTGGATGCGGAAATTCACGCAACCTCCCTTGGGGTGGGCCAGGTTGCGCAGGTTCGTGATCACCACCGAGCCTTCGCCCGCCGTCGCGGGCGGATCGCGGTAGATGTCGAAGATCCGCGGGCTCGGCTCATCCGGGTCGAGGACCACGTGCATGTACTCCTCGATATTGTGGATGTTGCGCGTCGACGTCATCTCGTCGAGATCGACCGGGAACAGCGGGGCGAGCATGGCGCGCGACATGATGTCGCGGAAGTCCTGATTGAAGATGCGAGGCCCGAAGATGTGGAACGTGCTCGTGCCGAGATACGCCGGCTTGAAGAACGGGAACCCCTGCGTGTGGTCGTGATGCGCGTGCGTGAGCAGCATCACCCCGCGGATCGGGCGCCGGCGCTCCGGGTCGTCGTCGAACGACGCGTGCTCCCGGATCAGATCGTCGCCGAGCGCCACCAGCCCGGTCCCGGCGTCGAGGATGATCAGGTGGCCATTGACGCGCAGCTCCACGCACGAGGTGTTGCCGCCGATCTTCAGAACATCCGGACCGCATACCGGGAACGAGCCGCGCACCCCGCGGAAGCGGACCAGGAACTCGCGCGGCGCGCGCGAGCGCCCGGAGGCGCGGCTGACCGCGGAGGGGTTGCGCTTGGACTTGGAGGTTACCAACCGGCTTCCCTCGGGCGGCGTTTCCGCCTCGACGCTTGCGGACGGGACGCATCCGGCCCGGGGAGCGCGACCGCGTTGCGCCGGCGCCCCCGAGGGCGGCTCCTTTTACTCCAAACCGAAGGCGGACCGCAAGCCGTGAGGATTAGTGCGCGTAGTCGACGGCGCGCATTTCGCGAATGACGGTCACCTTGATCTTGCCCGGATACTCCATCTCCTGCTGGATCCGCTGGGCGATGACGGCCGCGAGCATGGCGGCCTGGGCGTCATCGACCTCCGAATGCGAGGCGATCACGCGGATCTCCCGGCCAGCCTGGATGGCGTACGACTGATCGACGCCGTCGATGGCGTTCGCCAGCCCCTCCAGCTTCTCGATCCGCTTGACGTAGTCGGTGAGCGTCTTGCGCCGGGCTCCCGGTCGGGACCCGGAGATGGCATCGGCCGCCGAAACCAGCACCGAGATCGGCGAGATCACCTCCACGTCCTCGTGGTGCGAGGCGATCGCGTTCACCACGATCTCGGGCTCGTGATACTTCTTCGCCACCTCCATCCCGATCTCGGGGTGGGTCCCCTCGCGCTCGTAGTCGATCGCCTTCCCGATGTCGTGGAACAACCCGGAACGGAGCGCCATCGGCTGGTCGAGGCCGAGCTCGGCCGCCATCATCGCGGTGAGGTGCGCCACCTCGATCGAATGTTCCAGCACGTTCTGGCCGTACGACGTCCGGTAGCGGAGCCGCCCGAGCAGCCGGAGGATCTCCGGATGCACGTCCCGGATGCCCAGCTCGCGCGCCGCATCCTCCCCGACCTTCTGCACGTGCTTCTGCATCCAGCGCTGCTGCTCCTCCAGCACTTCCTCGATCCGGCGCGGATTGACATTCCCCTCCTTGATCAGCTTCTCGAGCGACAGGCGCGCCACCTCGCGCTTGATCGGGTTGAAGCCGGAGAGGACCACCGTCTCGGGAGACTCGTCGACGATGAGCTGCATGCCGCTGGCCTTCTCGAAGGCGCGGATGTTCTTCCCCTCGTGACCGATCAGGCGGCCCTTGATCTTCTCGTTGGGGATGGGGACGGCGCTCACGGTCTTCAGGCCGGTGATCTCGGAGGCGGAGCGCTCGATGGCCAGCGAGATGATCTTGGTCGCCTCCGCCTCCGCGCTCTCACGCGCCTCGTCGCGGATCTCCTTCACGATCCGGGCCGCCTCGTAACGCGCCTCCGAGCGCAGGTTGTTGAGGAGCAGCTTCTTGGCTTCCTCCCGCGACAGCCCCGCGACACGCTCGAGGCGCGCCACGTACTCTTCGCGCGTCCGCTCCGCCTCCTCGCGCTGCTGCACGGCGCGCGCCTCTCCGCGGGCGAGATCCTCGGCACGAGCGCTCAGCCCCCGGTCAAGCTCCCGCTGCTGCGCTTCCATCTCCCTGATCGCTTCCTGGCGGGTTGCGAGCTGCTCCTCCCGCTCCTCTCCCTCGGCGGCGCGCCGGGCTATCTCGGCGTCGGCGCTGGCGCGGAGCCGGTGCACCTCGTCGCGACCCTGCTGCAGCAAACGGCGACGCTCCTCCTCGGCGGCGGCGCGAGCCTCCCGGCGGAGCCGTTCCGCCTCCCGCTGGGCGGCCTCGAGGTTGTTGCGGGTAGCACGACGGGTGAGGCCGTAGGCAACGCCGACCCCAAGCAGCGGACCGGCCACGGCAAGCGCAATCGTGACGGCGGCGTCCATGAAGCCCCCTCATCTACCGCCGGGAAGGCGGCAGCGGCAGCCGGGGACGCAGGCAGACCGAACGGCTGGCGCGGCCTCGCCGGCAGCCCGTCCCCGCGACAGCTCGGGGGTCAGGCCTGCGGCAGGGCGGCGGGGGCAGATCCTGGGTGGCGAATCGGTCGAAGCGCGATCGGCGGTCCCCCCTGCTGACGGAGCGGGATGCCGCGGCCAGGCGGTGAATCGCCGTGCCGCGGAGGATCCGCCAGTTCAGGGTTGTGATGCACGTATACGAGCATGCGATGCGTCGATCGCTTCCTGCGATTAGCCGAGTTGCCTGCCGAGGACTGTCCGTTCGGTCCGGATGTCCCGGCAGTACCCGCCGGGACGACCACGCCTCCGGTACCGGATGTCGGGCGGCGGTGTCAAACCGCTCACATCCATGGGGAGTATACGCCGCCAGCGACGGCCGGTCAAGCGTAAACTACTCACCAGCATAGGATTCCGGAGGACAGGGAGGGGGACGAGCGGGAGGGAGAGGCTCACCTTTCGTGGTCAACGCTCCCCAGGTGGTTCAGGAGCAGCAGGCGCGGCTCCGTCATCTCGTGGATCGCATACCGAGGCCCCTCGCGCCCGACCCCCGACCCGCGGACGCCGCCGTACGGCATCGGGTCGAGGCGGAACGTCGGCACGTCGTTCACCACCAGCGCCCCCACCTCGACATCGCGGAAGGCGGAGAGCACCGCCTCGAGATCGCGGGTGAAGATCCCGGCCTGCAGTCCGAACTCCGACCTCCCAAGTTGCTCGATCCCCTCACGCGCGCTCGCAACGGACGCCAGCACCACGACCGGGGCGAACACCTCGCGGCACGCGACCCGCAGCGATGGATCGACCCCGGCGAGGATGGTGGGAGCCAGCAGCGCCCCTCGCCGCTCCCCTCCGAGCAGCCGCCGCGCCCCCGCGCTGACCGCCTCGCCCACCCAGCTCTCCGCCCGCGCAGCCTCCGCCTCGCCGATCATCGGGCCGACGCTCACCCCCTCGTCGAGGGGGTCGCCGTGGAGCTGAGCCTCCCCCGCCGCCACCAAGCGCTGCTCGAACTCCGCCGCCACGTCGCGATGGACGAAGATCCGCTGCACGGAGATGCAGCTCTGCCCCGCGTAGGCAAACCCTCCCTCCGCGCAGCGGCGGGCCGCGAGATCGAGGTCGGCGTCGGGGAGGATCAGCACGCCGGCGTTGCCGCCGAGCTCGAGCGTGACCCGTTTGCGCCCGGCCCGGGCGCGGAGCTCCCAGCCGACCTCGGCGGAGCCGGTGAAGGTCAGGTGCGCGACGCGCGGATCCTCGACGAGCGCCCGCGCCTCCGCGGCGGCGCATGGCAGTACGGAGACAGCGCCGGGCGGCGCCCCCGCCTCGTGCAGCAGGCGGGCCAGCGCCAGCGCGGACAGCGGGGTCTGCGTGGCGGGCTTCAGCACGATGGGGCAGCCGGCGGCGAACGCCGGGGCGAGCTTGTGGGCCACGAGATTGAGGGGGAAGTTGAAGGGGGTGATGGCGCCGACCGGCCCCACCGGGAAGCGGCGCGTGATTGCCCAGCGCCCCTCCCCTCCCGGCACGCCGTCGAGCGCGAACGCCTCGCCGTCGAGCCGCAGCGCCTCCGCCGCGGCGGTGCGGAAGGTGATCGACGCGCGCTCCACCTCCGCGCGTGCCAGCCGGATCGGCTTGCCCGCCTCGAGGGCCAGGTCGAGCGCGAGCGACTCCTGCGCGGCCACGATCCGGGCCGCAACCTCCGACAGGATCGCCGCGCGGTGATGTGCCGGGGGGAGCTTGCGCTCCCCATGCCATGCCGCCGCCGCGGCAATCGCCGCCTCGACGTCGGCGCGAGCGGCGCGGTGGACGAGCGCGATGATCCGGCCATCGTAAGGGGCGCGGACCGGGGTCGCCTCCCCCGATCCTGCCCATTCCCCGGCGAGCAGGAAGCGGCGGGGAGCCTCCAGGGAAGGCGTCATTCGCGGGATCCCGACGGCCGGCCCGCGTCCGGGGTGCAGCCAACCACCCAGGCTGAGCCGTCGTCGTACTGCTCCCGCTTCCAGATCGGCACCTCGCGCTTGAGCCGCTCCATGGCGCACCGGCAGGCGTCGAAGGCGGCCTGCCGGTGGGGCGCGGCCGCCGCGAGCGCCACCGAGATCTCCCCGACCTCCAGCGTCCCGAGGCGATGCACCAGCACGAGCGACGACACGCCGAAGCGCGCGTGCCCTTCAGCCGCGATGGCGCGCATCACCTTGAGGGCCATCTCCGGATAGGCGTGGTACTCGAGGCGCAGGACCCTGCGCCCCTCGTGGTGGTCCCGGACCACGCCGAGGAACAGGTCGACGGCGCCATCTCGCGACCCCGCGAGGCCGGCCAACACCGTGGCGGGGTCGATCGCCTGGAGTGTCAGCTCGACCCGGTCGGGCACCGGCTCATCCCCCCGAGACGGGCGGGAACAGCGCGATCTCGTCGCCGTCGCACAGCTCCTCGGTGGTGGCGACGTACTCGAGGTTGCGCGCCACCATCGGCGCGTGGCCGTAGGCGCGCCAGCGCGGGAGCCGGATACGCAGCGTCTCCAGCAGGTCGGCCACCGTTTCGCCGCGCCCCAGACGGACGTCCACCGCCTCCTCTCCCACCTCCTCGCGATAGGAGGCGAAGAACTTCACGGTGACCGCGATCGTGCCGGCGTCGCTCATGCGACCTCCGCCCCCCAAGCGAGCAACCGCTCCACGAGGCGATCGATTCCTGGGGCGATCTGGTCGAGCCGATCCCCCACCAGGAACCCGGGGGTGTAGACGAGGCGGCGGTCGTCATCGTGGTACGCCTCGTCGGCTCGCTCGCTGCGCAGGCGTTCGGTGAAGGAGTCGGCTGCGACCGACTCGAGCAGGAGCTTCGCCAGGCTGATCGCCGCGATCGGCTTGCGCCGCTCGAGACAGTGTCCCAGCAGCCGCGCGACGTCCGGCCGCACCGCCGGCACCTCGCCCGGGACCGCGAAGCCGGTCATCAGGTTCTTCCCCACCCCGTACCCGCCGGGAATGGCGACGGCATCCGCGGCCTCCGGCTCGAACTCCGCCAGCGACACAATGCGGCCGCGGCTGAGCCGCGCGGCCTCCTCCGTGATCCGCCGTTCGCCCGTGGCCTCGTTCCCGTCGAGGTGGTTCACCACATGGAGCTGCGGCGCATCGGGCGCCACGCAGATGGTCCGCGCACCCTGCCGCGCCAGCGCCAGCAGGAGGAGCACGGTCTCCTGCGGTTCCGAGCCGTCATAGAGGCCGCAGCCGGCCAGCAGGACCGCCACGTCCAGCATTACCCGAGATCCGCCAGATAGGCCTGCGCTTCGGCCAGCAGCAGCCGCGCGGCGGCGTCGATCGGGCCGGGGAGGACGACGCCGGCGGCGTTGCGATGGCCGCCCCCACCGTGAGGGACCGCGATCCGGGTCACGTCCACCGGCCCTCGCGAACGCAGGCTGACCTTCACGTCACCTTCCGATTGCTCCCTCAGGAGCACCGCCATTCGCACGCCGTCGAGCGAGAGGAGCGCGTTGACGATCCCGCCCGTGTCCTCGTCCGCAGCGCCGAGCCGGGTCAGGAGCCCCCGATCGAGCACCGTCCACGCAATGTCGCGATCGCGTCCCATGGTGGCCAGCGCGTACCCCATGAGCCGCAGATACCCCTCGGCATGGCGCTCGTAGACCTCCTGGTAGATCCGCTCCGGGGCAACCCCCTGTTCGAGCAGCAGCGCGGCGAGGCGATGGGTGGCCGGGCGGGTCTTGGAGAACCGGAAGTGACCGGTGTCGGTGATCAGTGACACGTAGAGCGCCTCGGCGATCTCGAGCGAGAGTTCCGCTCCCATCCGTTCGAGAATACGATGCACGATCTCTCCCGAGGCGCTCGCCTCGGAGTCGATGACCGCGAGATCCCAGACGTCGTCGCGCGTCTCGTGGTGGTCGATGCAGATCTTGACGCCGCGGGCCCGGCGCACGTGAGGCTCGAGGACACCGAGCCGCGAGAGGCTGCCGTTGTCGAGCACGAACACCCCGTCCGCTCCCTCCACGAAGGCGCCGTCCTCGGGAGATCCGAACACCTCGACCCGCGCCGCCAGCGCCAGGAAGCGGTAGTTCGCGGGCACCGGCTCGGTGTTGATCATCCGCGCCTGCTTGCCGCGCGCCTGCAGGAACGCCCCGAGAGCCAGCGAAGAGCCGATCCCGTCGCCGTCCGCGTTGACGTGGGTGAGGACGGCAAAGCGCTCCCCGTCCTCGAACAGCCGCACCAGGCGCGGCTCGAGCCCGAGCGCCGAGATCATCCGATCCTCCCGGCGCGGTAGGCGCGCGTGTAGAGGACGTAGTTCCGCGCCGAGCGCTCGATGCGGGCTCGCATCGCCGCATCGACGCTCCGGACGACGCGCCCGGGGACCCCGAGGACGAGCGACCCCGGCGGGATCCGCATTCCCTCGGGGACGACCGCGCCCGCCCCCACGAGCGAGCCGCGTCCGACGTGCACGCCGGTGAGGAGGATGGCGCCGATGCCGATCAGCGAGTCGTCCTCGATGGTGGCCGCGTGCAGGACGGCGCGGTGACCGACCGTCACGCGCGCGCCGACCAGGCACGGGGCATCCTGGTCGGTGTGCACGATCACGCCGTCCTGGAGGTTGCTCTCCGCACCCACCTCGATCGCCGCGTAGTCGCCGCGCAGCACCGCGGTCGGCCAGACGCTCGCCTCGGCGCCGATCGTGACCGTCCCCAGGAGCACCGCGGCGGGGGAGATGTACGCGCTCGGATCGACCACGAGCCGGGTCGGCAGGAAATCGCCTGGTCCCCCCGGGTCGCGCGGGGCGGCGGGGGAAGGAACGGGAGGCTGCTCGGACGACCGCGGTTCGCGCACGGGGCTCCTTGCGAGGGGTGGCCGCCCCTGGGACGGACCTGCCGGAGGTGAACGGTGATCTATAGGGGATCCACCCGGGGGTGTCAAACCAGCCGCTCCGCGGCCCGCGGGGAGGCAAGCCGCCCGGAGGACGCGGGCCGCGACGCGGTTGACACGCCGGGCGGGCGGCGGCTACCATCCGTCCGCTTTCCGGTCGCCGCTTCCTTTCCCCCCCCGCGCTCGTGGAGGCGCCTCGCTCGCGCATGTCGATCGTCGATCGGACCCTCTCCGCGACGCTCCCCCTCGTTCCCCGCGCCGTGGTCCGCCGCTTCTCGGCCCGTTACATCGCCGGGGAGTCGCAGGAACAGGCGCTCGCCGTCGTCGCCGCGCTGAACCGCGACGGGGCGATGGCGACCCTCGATGTCCTCGGTGAGGATCTCAAGGACCGCCAGGAGGCCGAGGCGACCCGCCTCGTCTACGAGCGGATCCTGGATGCGATCGCGGCGCAGCAGCTCCAGGCCAACGTCTCGGTGAAGCTGACGGCGCTGGGGCTCAAAGTCGATCCCGCGCTCGCACTCGAGCATATGACGCGGCTCTGCGCGCACGCCAAGGCGCACGGGAGCTTCGTCCGCATCGACATGGAGGACTCGAGCTGCACCGAGGCGACGCTGGCGCTCTACGATCGCCTGCGGCAGGACGCCGACAACGTCGGCGTCGTGATCCAGGCGTATCTGCGCCGCAGCGTCGACGACGTCGATCGCCTCGTGGAGCGGCGTGCGAACGTGCGCCTGTGCAAGGGGATCTACATCGAGAGCCGCAAGATCGCCTACCGCGATCGCGACATCGTCCGGCGCAACTTCGCCTTCCTCCTCGAGCGGCTGCTCAAGGGAGGGTGCTACGTCGGCATCGCGACGCACGACGAGATCCTCACCTGGGAGGGGATGCGGCTGATCCGCGAGCTGCGCCTGGCGCCGGACCGCTACGAGTTCCAGATGCTCCTCGGCGTGGACGAGGCGCTGCGGCGAATCCTGATCGCCGGCGGGCACCGCCTGCGGGTCTACGTTCCGTTCGGCGAGCGCTGGTACGAGTACTCGCTGCGCCGCCTGAAGGAGAACCCGCAGATGGCGGGGTACGTGTTGAAGAACCTCCTCCACCCGGCGGGAGCCTGAGGCCTCTGAGGACGCTTTCGGAGAACCCGCATCCCCTCGTGCGCGTTGGAACAGGTGTGCGGCGGCCCCTCCCGTCGCCCCGAGGAGCCGCCAGCCAATGAAGGTCCTGCGTCGCATCCTGATCGGCTGCCTGGGGCTGGTAATCCTTGGCATCGTGGTGTTCGCGGTCGTCGCCGGCGTGCTGTTGTCCCGCGGCGCGCCCGAGCAGCATCGGTCGCAGGCGACCCAGGAACAGCCGATCACCGTTCCCCGGCTGCCCGGTGGCGTGACCCCTTCCCCCACCGAGGTGCCGCCGCCGGCCTCCTCCCTGAACGTCCAGCTCGATCTCGAGGAAGGACGCTTCGACATCCGCCCCGGCGAGCCGGGAAGCCCTGTGAAGGTCGAGGCCGACTACGACGAGGGGATCTACGAGCTGATCCAGGAGACCGAGGCGACCGCGGGCGGCGGCCAGACGGTGCGGGTGCAGTTCCATAGCCGCTACTCGGTGCTCCGCCGCCTCCTCACGACGGGGAGCGCCGACGCGCAGAAGAACCACGTGACCATCTATCTGCCTACCGACGTCCCGACCGACCTCGTCGCCTCGATCTCGAAGGGGGAAAGCGACCTGGACCTGACGGGCGTGCCGCTGACGGGGCTCGATCTCCAGCTCCGGATGGGCAAGCACCTCGTCGCGCTCGACCAGCCGAATCCTCTGCAGATGGAGACGTTGAGCGTGTCGATGAAGATGGGAGAGCTGCGCTCGCGCGGGCTTGGCAACGCCCATTTCAGCGCGGCGGAGTTCCAGGGCTCGATGGGAGAGATGGGGCTCGACCTGCGCGGAGCGTACACGGGCGACGCCCAGGTCAGGGCACGCCTGTCGATGGGCGAGATGCTGCTGCGGATCCCCGCCGACATCCACGTGAAGATGGAGAACCGCGTCGTAATGGGCGGCACGTCGGGAGGGCGCGACCAGGAGGAGAAGATCCCACCGGGCGCTCCGACGTTGACCGTCAGCGGCTCGGTCACCATGGGCGAGATGCGGGTCGATCGGAACTGAGGTCCTAGGACGGCGCTCCCTACCCCCGCCGGCCACCCCCCGAGCTCATTCCGGCTCCCACTTCGGCACCCTGCCGGGCGTCCACGGCGCCCCGGCCAGTTCCGCATCCGCCTGCAGACGCGGCAGGTCGGTCTCGAGGATGCCGCGCAGCGTCGCGAGGGCGGCACCGAACTCGTCGGCCGCGATCGCGTAGGCGCGCTGGTGGGTGTCGGTCGGGGCGGAGGTCGTCGTCCACGACCCCGCCACGATTCCCTGGACCCGATCGACGATGGCGGGCGGGGTCGGCTCGTTCCGCTCCGCGAGCACCCCGTCGCCGCTCAGCACAACCTGCAGGTCGCGCAACCGCCCCTCTAGGGCGCGCACCGTCTCCCCGAGCCGCGCCTCGGCGCCGGGGGCGTCGTGGATCGCCTGCTTCAGGTGATCGACCTGCCGCCGCCCGTCGCGCGCCGCCTCGACCGCTCCCAGCACCGCGCGCTGCAATCTGGCGGTCTGGCGCTGGAACGCGGCGAGCGCCTCGCGATCGGCGGCGCCCAGGTTCGCGGCGTGGAGGGGTTGTGCGGTGAACGGCTGCGCCTCGCCGAGCGGCGTGAGCACTCCGTCCACGCGCTGCGCCAGCGCCACCCGATACTCGCCCGGAGGGGCCAGCGGCCCCTGCCGCGGCGTCACGAACGGGTTCGAATCGTCCGGCGGGCGCAGGTCGGTCGGGTTCGCGGCCGGATACCGCAGGTCCCAGGCAATCCGATGGAAGCCGGAGCCGACAGGTCCCGTGAGCCGGCGGACGACGGTCCCCTCCTCGTCGGTCACCGTCAGGAGCATCTCCGGCTTCTCCTCCCGCTCCTCGGCGCGCAGCTCGTCCCAGGTCGGGTAGAGGAGATCCTCCCCCTTCTCGACCTTCTCCTTCTCCGCCTTCTGGCGCACCTCTCGCCGGGAGTACAGCTCGTCCTTCAGGTAGTAGGTGAAGACCGCCCCGAAGGGAGGGTTTGGCGCCGTGAAGAAAGCGTCCCCGTTGAACCCCTTCCCCGGCAGCCCGAGGGGGAGCGACGGCACGAACATCGCCGCAGGTCTCACCTTGAAGAGCACCGCCTGAGCCGCCAGCGTCTCCGCCGAGGCGCTGCGCAGCGGCGCGTAGTCGTCGAGGAGGTAGAAGCCGCGCCCGAAGGTGGCCACGATCAGGTCGTCCTCGCGCGCCTGGATCGCCAGGTCGCGCACCGCGATCGTCGGCATTCCCCCCTTGAGCTGGATCCAGCGCCCGCCGCCGTCGGGAGAGAAGAACACCCCGAACTCGGTGCCGGCGAACAGCAGCTCCCCCCTCGCGGGGTCCTCCAGGATCGCATACACCGGGCCACGCTCCGGCAGATCGCCGGTGATCGACGACCAGCGGCGGCCCCGGTCGGTGCTCTTGAGCACGTACGGCTTGAAGTCCCCCATCTTGTGGTTGTCGAACGTGGCGTAGACGGTGTCGGCGGCGGAGGGGGAGGCGTGCAGCCGCGAGACGTAGCTGTTCTCCGGGACGCCCGGGAAGCTGTCGCGCCGGGTCCAGGTCGCGCCGCCGTCCTCGGAGACCTGGATCAAGCCGTCGTCGGTCCCGACGTACAGCAGCCCCTCGACGCGCGGCGACTCCGCCAGCGCCACGATGTTCCCGTAGAAGGAAGTCGAGGCGCTCTTCGCCACCGCGTCGACGCCGAACACCCGCCCCATCACCGGCAGCCTGTTCCGGTCGATCTGGCGTGTCAGATCGGGGCTCACGGCGCGCCAGGTGTCGCCGCGGTCGTCGCTGCGGAAGAGCCGGTTCGCCGCAAAGTAGAGCCGGGTGCGCGCGTGGGGACTCAGCAGGAGCGGCGAGTCCCAGTTCCAGCGCAGCGCCGGCTCTCCCTTCCCCGGTTGCGGCTGGATGTCGAGCGCTTCTCCCGTGCGGCGGTCGAAGCGGGCCAGCGCCCCGTGCTGCGCCTGCGAGTAGACGATGTTCGGATCCTCGGGATCGACCTGGCTCTGGAACCCGTCGCCCGAGACGGTGACGAACCAGTCGGAGTTCGTGATGCCGCTCGCCGTCGCCGTGCGGGTCGGGCCGCCGACCGTCTCGTTGTCCTGCGTCCCGCCGTAGACGCGGTAGAACGGGCGGTCCTGGTCCACCGCGACCTTGTAGAACTGGGCCAGCGGCAGGTTCGCCATCCACAGCCAGGTGGCGCCGCGGTCGAAGCTCTCGTAGACGCCGCCGTCGCACCCCGCGAGCAGGTGATCGGTGTCGCGCGGGTCGATCCAGAGCGCGTGGTTGTCCACGTGCTTCGCCTTCTCACCGACGTTCCGGAAGGTGCGGCCGCCATCCTCGGTCACCTGCATGAAGGTGTCCATCAGGTAGACACGCCCCGGCTGCGACAGGTCGGCGATGATCTCGCCGTAGTACATCGGCGCCGTCGAGATCGTGTCGCTCATCCGCTCCCAGTTGAGGCCGAAGTCTGTCGAGCGGTAGAAGCCGCTCTCCTTCCCCGCCGCTTCCACGGTCGCGTAGACCAGCCCCGCCTGCGCCGGGGAGGCGGCGAGCCCGATCCGCCCCAGTTCCACCTTGGGGAGCCCCGCCGTGATCCGCGACCAGGTCTTGCCGCCGTCGGTCGAGCGGTGCACGCCGGACTCCGGTCCGCCGTCGATGAGCGTCCACACATGCCGCCGGCGCTGGTACGCCGCGGCGAGCAGCACGTCGGGACGGCGCGGGTCGAGAACCAGATCAGTGATGCCGGTGTTCTCGCTGATCTCGAGGATACGGTTCCAGGAGCGGCCGGCGTCGCCGGTCCGGTAGAGGCCGCGGTCGCCGCCCGGGGCCCAGAGCGGCCCCTGCGCCGCGACGTAGACGAGGTTCGAGTCGCGCGGGTCGATCACGATCTTGCCGATGTGCTCCGACGCCTTGAGGCCGAGGTTCTCCCAGGTCTTGCCGCCGTCGCTCGAGCGGTAGACGCCGTCGCCGAACGACACGCTCCGCTGGCTGTTGTTCTCGCCCGTGCCGACCCAGAGCGTGAGCGGGTCCTTGGGATCGAGAGCGAGGCAGCCGATCGAGAACGACGCCTGCTCGTCGAAGATCGGGGTCCAGGTCGTGCCCGCGTTCACCGTCTTCCAGACGCCTCCCGACGCCGCCGCGACGTACCAGGTGAACGGGTCGCCCGGGTCGACGGCGAGATCGCCGATCCGTCCGCTGATCATCGCCGGCCCGATGCCGCGCAGAGCCAGCCCCTGGAACGTAGCTGGCTTGAGGAGGTCGCCCGCGTCGGCCTTGTCCTTGGCGGCGAGGGGAAGGAGCGTGGCGGCGAGAAGAACGGACGACACGGCGAGGATTCGGCGCATGGGAAGTCTCCGCTTCGGCGGTTGGGGCCGGGCGGGGAGTATCCCCAGGGCGGGCCCGCGGCGCAACCCCTCCTGCGGCGCCCTACTCCCGGTCGAGTTGCCCCACGAGGTGGGAAAGCTGCGGAATGATCAGCCGCTCCGCCGCCAGGCGAACGGCGGCAGGAGAGCCCGGGACGGCGAAGATCGCTATCCGTCCGTGGATTCCGGCGGTGGCGCGCGTCAGCATGGCTGCCGCGCCGATTTCCGCGAAGGAGAGCGCCCGGAAGATCTCGCCGAAGCCGGGGAGCGGACGCTCGACAAGCCCCGCGATCGTCTCGAAGGTGCGGTCGCGGCGCGCGATCCCGGTGCCGCCGTTGATCACGACCACGCGGATCAAGGCGTCTGCCGCAACCTCGCCCATCGCGGCACGGATCGCCTCCGGCTCGTCCGGCACGACGCGCTGCAGGCGCACGCGGTGCCCTCCGGCCTCGAGCAGCGAACGCAGCAGCGCGCCGCTCTCGTCGGTTGCCGCCGTGCGGGTGTCGGAGACGGTGAGGATGGCGCAGTCGATCGGGGTCGTCGGATCCGCGTCGCGATGCGCCCTGCCGCTCACTGCAACTCGTCGAGGTAGTGCAGGAGGGTGCGCACGCCGGCGCCGGTCGCCCCGCGCCGCAGATACCCGTGGTCCCGTTCGAGGAAGGCAGGGCCGGCGATGTCGAGGTGCGCCCACGGGATCCCGGGGCGCACGAACTCCCGCAGGAAAAGACCCGCCGTCAGCGCCCCGGCGTGGCGATCGCCGGTGTTCTTCATGTCGGCGACCGGGCTCTTCAGCATCTCCGCGTACTCATCGTAGAGCGGCAGCGGCCACAGCTTCTCACCCGCCGCCCGCCCCGCGTCGCACAGCGCGTCGCTCAGGGGACGGTCGTTCCCCATGACCCCGGTGGCCAGCGGTCCCAGCGCGACCACGACCGCGCCGGTGAGGGTCGCCAGGTCGATCATCGTGTCCGGCTCGAGGCGCGCCGCGAACTCGAGGGCGTCCGCGAGGACCAGCCGCCCTTCCGCGTCGGTGTTCATCACCTCGACCGTCTTGCCGCCGAACATCCGCAGCACATCCCCGGGCTTCTGCGCCGTGCCGGAGGGGAGGTTCTCGCTCATCGCCATCACCCCGTCCACCTGCACCTGCACGCCGAGCTGCGGCAGGGCCCGCAGCACCGCCAGCACCGCGGTCGCCCCGGCCTTGTCGGCCTTCATCGTCTCCATTCCGGTGGCGGTCTTGAGCGACAATCCGCCGCTGTCGAAGGTGATCCCCTTGCCGATGAGCGCCACCTTCCGGCGCGGCTTCCCCTTCGGGACGTAGCGCAGGTGGATGAGGCACGGCTCCTCCGCGCTGCCGCGCGAGACGCCCAGGATTCCCTCCATCCCGAGCTTGCGCAGCTCCGGGAGCCGCAGCACGCGGCAGGTCAGCCCCGCGGCCTTCGCTTCCGCGGCGGCGATCTTCGCGAACTTGAGCGGCGTGATCTCCGCGGCCGGCTCGTTCACGATGCCGCGCGCGAAGTTGACCGCGGCGGCGACGTACTCACCACGCGCGACCCCCTTGCGGAGGAGCGCGAGGTCCTGGCGGGGGCCCAGGAGATCGACCCCGGCCAGGGCGTTCCGGACCTCGCTCGCCTTGCTCTTGTAGCGGTCGAAGCGGAAGAGCCCGATGAGCACCCCTTCGGCGAGCGCCTGTCCGAGCCGTGCAGGAGGTTCCGCAGCGAAGGGAGCCCCCGTCGGGATCTGAACGGCAAGACGGCGGGCGCCGATGGCGGCCGCGCGCCGGGCGGCGGCGGAGATGGCGAAACGCAGGGTGTCGAGGTCGGCCTTCTCGCGCGGCCCCAGGCCGGCGACGATCAGGCGCGAGGCCGGGGAGCTTGCGGGAGCGTGGTAGAGGAACACCTCCCCTGCCGTCGCGCGGTACCCGTCCGCCTTGCAGAGCCCGGCGAGCGTCCGGGTCAGCGGCGAGGGGGGGGTCAGCTCGACCCCCTTCTCGCCGCCGAAGGCGAGGAAAGCGGTCGCGTCGGCCTGCGCGCGATCCACGGGGGTGTCGAGACAGCGAAAGCGGGTAAGGGTCTCACTACCGGGCATGCACAACACCTCCCTGCGGAAATGCCTGCGGTCTACGGGGTTCGCAACTGGCGTCGGAGTCTACCGCACTTCGGGGCCCCGACTCAGGCAGTCGCGACGATCTCCCGGACGCGCGCCGCGATGGCCGCGGGGGAAAGGCCGGCCATGTCGAGCACGGCAGGGCGCGAGGCGTGCTCGAGGAAGTGATCCGGAACGCCGATGCGGTGGAGCACCGTCCCGCGGATGAGACCCTCGTCGAGCGCCTCCGAGACTCCGCTACCGAACCCGCCGCGCACGGTGTTCTCCTCGACCGTCACGAGCAGTGGGTAGCGCCCCGCGAGGTCGTGGAGCAGGACCGTGTCGAGCGGCTTCACGAATCGGCAGTTGACGATTGCAGGCGTAATCCCGTCCTCCGCCAGCAGCGTGGCGGCGGCGCGGCACGACCCCACCGTCGCCCCGACGGCAAGCAGTGCGACCCCCTTCCCCTCCTGGATCACCTCCCACGAGCCGATCGGGAGCACCCGCGCCTCTCGTCCGGACGGGGCCTGCACGCAGGAGTCCTTCGGGTAGCGCACGACGAATGGGTGATTCTGGGAGAGCGCCGTGAACATCAGGTCGCGCAGCTCCTCACCGTCGCTTGGCGCCGTGACCACGAGGTTCGGGATGGCGCGCAGGTACGACAGGTCGAACACCCCGTTGTGGGTGGCTCCGTCCGGGCCGACGAGCCCGCCGCGATCGAGCGTCAGGAGCACCGGCAGATCCTGGATGGCGACGTCGTGAATCACCTGATCGTAGGCGCGCTGCAGGAAGGTCGAGTAGATCGACGCGATCGGCCGCATCCCGTCCGCGGCCAGGCCCGCGGCGAAGCAGACGCCGTGCGCCTCCGCGATGCCGACGTCGAAGAAGCGGTCCGGGAAGCGCTGCTGGAACTTCACGAGCCCGGTGCCGTCCGCCATTGCCGCGGTGATCGCGACGACCCGCGGGTCGCGCTCCGCCAACTCGATCGCGGTGCGCGTCATGACGCTCCCGAAGCTCGGGAGCTCCTCCTTGGCGGGGGCCATCGTGCCGCCGGCGCGATCGAACGCGCCGACGCCATGCCAGGTGTTCGGGTCCCCCTCGGCAGGCTCGTACCCCTTCCCCTTCTTCGTCACGACGTGCAGCAGCACCGGCCCCTTCAGCTTCTTCACCTTGCCGAGCGTGTCGAGCAGCGCCCCCAGGTCGTGGCCGTCGAGCGGCCCGAAGAACTGGAATCCGAGCGCCTGGAACAGGGCGCCCGGGACGAGCACGCTCTTCATGCTCTTCTCGATCCGGCGCGTCAGCTCCTCGACGGTCGCCCCCATGGGGAGCTTCTCCATCAGCTTGAAGGTCTCGGAGCGCAGCCGGTTCAGGAACGGGCTCGTCTGCATGTCGGTCAGGTACTTCGAGATCGCGCCGACGTTCGGCGAGATCGACATCTCGTTGTCGTTCAGGATCACGAGCAGGTTGCGCTTCTGCTGGCCGGCGTTGTTCATCGCCTCGAACGCCAGGCCGCCGGTCATCGCCCCGTCCCCGATCACCGCGACGACGTGGAAGCGCTCAACGCGCAGGTCGCGCGCCGCCGCCAGCCCCAGCGCCGCCGAGATCGCGGTCGAGGCGTGGCCGGCGCCGAACACGTCGTACTCCGATTCGACCCGGCGGCAGAAACCGCTCAGCCCGCCCTGCTGCCGGATGCTCGGCAGCCGATCGCGCCTGCCGGTCAGGACCTTGTGCACGTACGCCTGATGACCCACGTCCCACACGAGCTTGTCGCGCGGGGTGTCGTACACGTAGTGGAGCGCCAGGGTAAGCTCGACGACGCCCAGGCTGGGTGCGAGGTGGCCGCCCTTGCGGGAGACGACCTCGAGCACGTACTCGCGAATCTCCGCGGCGAGCGTCCCGAGCTGCTCCGGACGGAGCTTCCTCAGATCGGCGGGTGAGTCGATGCCGCGCAGCAGCGCCGGCATGTGGTGTTCGATCGCGGCCGGCTGCGACAACCCGGCGAGCGCCGGGTTCTTGTCGGCGAGGGCGTCGCTCATGGGAAGGGAAGCTCCTTCGGGCGCGGCGTCTGGCGTCCGGCCCCGGAAGGGGCGGGCTGGCGACGCGACGGGATCCTCAGCCTACACGAGCGTCCCGCCAGTCGCAAGCGGCGAGCGTGGCAATGCTTGACTGCTCAGCAACTTGCCGCGATCAGCGAATGCTCAGCATGCGGTCGAGCGCGAGCCGTGCGCGGCTCTTGGTCGGCTCGGGGACGGCGACCTGGTTCACGATCTCACCGGCGGCCAGCCGCTCGAGGCTCCAGAGCAGGTGCTGCGGATCGATCCGGTTCATCGTCGCGCACAGACACACGCCCGGCACCAGCGCCGTCACGAACTGCTCCGGATGCTGCTGCTTCAGACGGTTGACCAGGTGGATCTCGGTCCCGATTGCCCACTGCGTGCCGGGCGGGGCCTCCTCCACCTGGCGCACGATGAACGAGGTCGAGCCCACGAGGTCCGCCAGCTCCACGACCTCGCGCGTGCATTCCGGGTGGACCAGGATCCGGATCCCGGGGACCTCGGCGCGAAAACGGCGGACATGCTCCGCGGTGAAGCGGGTGTGGACCGAACAGTGCCCTTTCCAGAGGATGACGCGCGCCCGGCGCAGCGCGGCGGGCGTGTTGCCGCCCAGCCGCTCGTTCGGATCCCACAGGGCCATGTCGTCCGCGGGGATGCCGCGCGCGAGAGCCGTGTTGCGACCCAGGTGCTGATCCGGGAAGAAGAACGCCTTGTCCCGCTGCCGCAGGCTCCAGTCGAACGCCGCGGCGGCGTTCGACGACGTGCATACCGTTCCCCCTTGCTCCCCCACCAGCGCCTTCAGATCGGCGCCGGAGTTGATGTAGGTGATCGGCATCACCGCCGACGCCCCGCAGACCTCGTCGATCTCTTCCCAGGCGGTCAGCACCTGATCGAGGTCCGCCATGTCGGCCAGGGAGCAACCGGCCTCGTGGTCCGGGAGGATGACGACCTGCTCGTCGCGCGACAGGATGTCGGCGCTCTCGGCCATGAAGTGGACGCCGCAGAAGACGATGGTGCCCGCCTCGCGGTTCGCCGCCGCCTTCATCGCCAGGCCGTACGAATCGCCGCTGTGGTCGGCGAACTGGATGACGTCGTCGCGCTGGTAGTGGTGCCCGAGGATCAGGAGCGAGCGCCCGAGCTGCTCTCGGACCGCGGGGATCCGCGCCGCCGCGGCCGCATCGCTCAGCTCCTGGTACGCCTCGGGAAGGAAGCTCGGCCGCATGCCGGTCGCGGGAGGGGGCGGGGGAAGGGTGCGCAGCATCCGTTTCTCGATCTCAGAAGCTGGACTTCGCCAGCGCCTGCTCCGGGTCGTCCTGCCCGGCCCGGAGTAGGCGCTCGGTCGCGCCGGTGTTCTTCCCGCCGTTCGCGATCAGCTCCTGCACCTTGATGATCGCCGCAATCAGCGTCTCGGGGCGCGGCGGGCAGCCGGGAACGTAGACGCTGACGGGGAGGATCTCGTCAACCCCCTGCACCGTCGAGTAGGTGCCGAACATCCCTCCGGACGAGGCGCAGGCGCCCATGGCGATCACCCACTTCGGGTCGGGCATCTGGTCGTAGATCAGGCGGATGACCGGGGCCATCTTCTTCGTCACCGTCCCCGAGACGATCATCAGATCCGCCTGCCGCGGCGAGAAGCGAAACACCTCGGCCCCGAAGCGGCTGACGTCGAAGCGTGAGCCGGCGATCGCCATCATCTCGATGGCGCAGCAGGCAAGGCCCATCGGCATCGGCCACAGGGAGTTCTTGCGCCCCCACGCCAGCGCGGCGTCGAAGGTGGTGGTCATCACCGTCCCCTGGATGTCCTCCTCGGGGAGGCCGGTGCGCTTCGCCGTGGTTGCCACGCTGGGGAGCGTCTTCATGGGGTGACCCCGATCGGAGCGCGTGGCGAGGCGGTGGCGTGCGAGCCGTGCGGGGCCGCGCACCCGGTCCCCTTGGTGGCCGGGTCCCACTTGCGGATTCGGTCCTGGTGCACGCCGCCCAGCGCCAGGAGACGGTCCTTGTCGTAGCGCAGCTCGGCGCGGCTCGTGCCGATGAGCTCGTAGTTGCCGGTCATGAAGATCGCCTCCTCCGGGCAGACCTCCTCGCAGTAGCCGCACATGATGCAGCGCAGGAAGTCGATCTCGAACTTGTCGGGCGATTTCTCCACCAGCGTCGGGATCTCCTGCGCCTTGATCGTGATCGCCTTGGGGGGGCAGATCCACTCGCACAGGAAGCAGGCGACGCACTTGGTGCGCCCGTCCTGGTCCTTCACCAGCGCGGGGGCGCCCCGGTACCCGGCCGGCAGCGGATGCTTGTGTTCCGGGTAGGAGAGCGTGACGTTGCGGCGGAACAAGTGCTTGAAGGTCAGCATCATCCCGCGCACGATGGCCGGGAGATAGAGCCGCTCCGCAAACGTCAGGGGCCGCTTCTGGATCCTCATCGGCGCTCCGGCGATTCAGGCTGGACGGTGGTGGCCGTCGGCGAGCACGAACGGTTCGAACCCGGAAGTAGAGGGTACTTCTGGCTCCGGGGGGGGTCAAGACGGCGGCACCTTGACCTTGGTTTCCGGCAACCGTACGTTGAGGGATGATGCCAACCTCGCCTGCCAGGCGGTTATCATCGACCCTGCTGATGCTTGCGGCGCTGTCAGTCCCAGCCGCCGCCGGCGAGCCGAAGGAGGCCCGCGCCGACGCATTCGTGGCACGCCTCGCCCACGGACGCGGAATGCGGGTCGACACGGCCGGCCGGCCCCTGCCGCCGGGACGGGACGAGCTCATCCATTACTCTCGGTTCCTGGCTCTCGATCCGGACGCGGACCCACCCGTCCTGAAGGTCTGGATGAAGCTCAACCCCAGCGCCCGGCCGGCGGTGGCGGCGCTCGGCGCGAAGCTGCAGGGGGCGACCGGCGAGTTCGCCTCAGCCCGGGTGCCGCTGCCGGCCCTGGCTGCGCTGCTGCGGGTGCCGGGGGTGGAGTGGGTGCAGGCAGTGCACCTGGCAACCCCGGAACTCAACGTCAGCGTGCCGGAGATCGGCGCCTCCCTGGCAGGGGCCCGGTTCGGCGCGCTTGGCGCGGGCGCCATCGTCGGCGTCATCGACTCCGGGATCGACATCACCCACGGCGACCTCCGCAACGCCAACAACACCACCCGAATCAAGGCGTTCTGGAACCAGAGCGACACCACCGCCGGCTGCGTCACGCCCGCCGCACCGCTGGACTACGGCTGCCTGTACACCGAGGCCGCCATCAACAACGCGCTGCAGGGGATCGGTACCGTGAATGGCGCCAACGCCGACGGCCACGGCTCGCACGTCACCGCGATCGCCGCCGGGGACGGTAGCCAGACCGGGAACGGCCAGCCGGCGAACGTCTACGTCGGGGTTGCCCCCAAGGCCGACATCATCGCGGTCAAGGCGATCCCCGAGCCGGGACAGGGTTGCTCTGACTGCGATATCGGGGATGCGCTCATCTTCATCGACCAGCAGGCCGGCACGCTCGGGAAGCCGTATGTCGCGAACCTGAGCATCGGGTACGACGCCGGCGGGCACGATGGTTCGGACGCCGTCGAGCAGGTGATCGACTCGCTCACCGGTGCGGGGATCCCCGGCAAGGCGGTGGTGAAGTCCGCGGGGAACAACCGGGGGTACGGGATACATGCCTCCGGCACCGTCGCCAACGGGACGCAGATCGATCGCACCTTCACCATCCCCGCGTATGTCCCGCTCGCCGGCACCTTCAATGACGTCCACGCCATCTCCCTCTATTACAACGCGGGAGACAACGTCACGGTGAGCATTTTCGGCCCGTCATATCCCGGCTGCCCGGCCTGCACCTTCAGCGCGACGACGGGAGCGGGGTTCGGCGGCGTCGGCTCCTCGGACGGTGTGATGATCATCGACGGCACCGGCTCTCCGTCGCCCACTGGATCACGGTTCTTCGAGATGGAGCTCGACGACCAGTGCTCCGTGGCCCCCGGGTGCTCGGGGATCATCTACCCGGCGCCCCACTCCGGGACATGGACCGTGCGCGTCCGCGGGAACACCATCACCCAGGGCGGCCGCTTCGACATGTGGATCTGGTTCTCGTCGTTCGGGGGAAGCGGGCTCTACTCCGACTGGACCCTGCCCGACTTCACCCGTCTCCTGACAATCCCGGGAACCAGCCAGGACGTTACCACGGTCGGCGCCTACGTCACGAAGACCGACTGGACGGACATCGACGGCAACGCGATCGGGTACGACCCGACCCCGCCAATCGGCGAGCTGGGCGAGTACTCGGGTCCCGGACCGACCCGCGATGGGCGGATCAAGCCGGAGATCTCGGCTCCCGGACAGGCGATCGGCTCCGCGCTCTCGGCGACCGCGGCGCCCGGGATCCTGGCGGATCCCGACAACCGGATACGGGTCTTGCCCGACGGCGTCCACTGGATCCTCGAGGGGACGAGCATGGGAGCCCCCCATGTCAGCGGCGTCTACGCGCAGATGCTGGCGCTGAACCCTACGCTCGACTCCGCCGAGCTGCGCCTGCTCGTGCAGTCGACGGCGCGCATGGACGCCTTCACCGGCTTCGCGCTCCCCGACTCCGACTGGGGGAGCGGCAAGCTGGACGCGCTCGCCGCGATCGGAGCGCTGGTCAAGGACATTCCCACGTTCAAGGCGGGCGCCAACGGGACGTTCTTCTTCTGGACGGCGATTCCGACGGCGACGACCTACAATGTCTACCGCGGCGACGTCGATCTCCTGGACGGCACGTTCTACGGGACCTGCTTCCAGTCGAACCTGACGAGCGCGATCTTCACGGACGTCACGAATCCGGTCTCGCGCAAGGCGAACTTCTATCTGGTGACCGGGAAGAAGGACGGGATCGAGGGGCTCCTCGGCTTCAAGTCGAGCGGTGCCGTGCGGGTGAACAGCTCCCCCTGTCCGTAGCCCCGCCAGCCTGTGGTTGACTCACCTTCCACGCTCTGACAATCTCACAGCCACGCCCGCCGCCATTCAGGCGCCCGCTGGGCCGAGTTGGGCCGATTTCGGTGTTCTCCACTCCCCCGCTCGGCGCGAGCGACCCTCGCAGGACGAACACGATTCCGGCCCGGACCCCCCGGGGCGGCCATCCACGGAGGCAGGTCCCATGAAGAAATACGCTTACATCCTGGCGGCGATCCTGGTCGCCGCCGTCCCGGCGGCGTCGGCTCAGTCGAAGAAGCCGGTCGTCGGGTACGTTGCCGGCGGCTACGACATGACCCTCGGCACCACCTCGGACTACCTGAGCGATGGCTGGGAGTTCAACGGCGGCGTGATCTTCCACCCGTCGCCATCCGGACCGATCGGCATCCGGCTCGACCTCGGCTACCACTACTGGGATGCGACGAGCCAGCTCCTCCAGCTGGGGCAATCCACCACCGACAACCTGCGGATAGACGACGGCAACGGCAGCGTCTGGTCCTTGACGGCGGACGCACTGTGGGAGTTCGGCGGCGACGGCAAGGTCGGCGGGTATGTCGGCGTCGGGATCGGCGGGTACAAGCGAAGTGTCGAGCTGACCCAGGAGGTCCTGCAGACCGGCTACATCTGCGACCCCTGGTGGGGTTGGTGCTACCCTGCCGCCACGGTGGGTGACGTGGTGACGGACAGCGACACGGTCACCAAGTTCGGTTACAACGCCGCCCTCGGGATCACCCTCCCGGTCGGAGAGGGGGATCTGTACTTCGAGGCCCGCTACCACTACATGGACACCCCCACCGCGACCGAGTTCCTGCCCATCACCATCGGCTACCGCTGGTGATCTAGAGGGTCCGCGCGCACGCTCCTGCGGGGCGCGCGGACCCGCCAGTCCCCCGCCTCGTCAGCACCCTCGAGCCGAGGGCTCGAATGCCCGACACGCCTCACCGGATCACCCGACGGACCCTGCTGGCAGGTCTCGCCACGGCCTCCGGGGCCGCCGTATTGGCCGGCCTCGGGTGCGCGCCGCGCCGTGCCGCGCGGACCGCCCCCGCCGGTGACCCCGCTCTCCTCGACCTCCGGGACGCCAGCCGCGCCGTGCGCGCCGGGTCGATCTCCCCGGTGGAGTTGACGACCGCCTGCCTCGCGCGGATCGACCGCTTCGACGGCCGCCTCAACTCGTTCATCACCCTGACGGCCGAGGCCGCACTGGCTGAAGCGAAGCAGGCGGAAGCCGAGGTGGGGCAGGGGCGTTGGCGCGGCCCCCTGCACGGTATTCCAATCGCCGTGAAGGACAACGTCGATACGGCCGGCGTGCTCACGACGGCGGCGAGCGGGGTGTTCGAGGGCCGCATCCCGTCCGAGGACGCCGAGGTGATCCGGCGGCTCCGGGCGGCAGGGGCGGTGATCCTGGGCAAGCTGAACCTGCACGAGTTCGCGCTGGGGACGACGTCGGCGATCAGCCACTTCGGCCCGGTGCGCAACCCCTGGGACCTCGAGCGGATCGCGGGCGGTTCTTCGGGCGGCTCCGGCGCGGCCGTCGCCGCCTCCTTCTGTTACGGCGCCGTGGGCACCGACACCGGCGGCTCGATTCGCATTCCCGCGGCCTGCTGCGGCGTCGTCGGCCTGAAGCCTACCTTCGACGTGGTCAGCCCCCGCGGCCTCGTCCCGGTGTCGAGGTCGTTCGATCACGTCGGGCCGCTCTGCCGCACCGTGGCCGACACGGCACTGATGTTCCGCGCCATGACCGGCCATCCGGTGGCAGCCGCCTGTGAACCCGACTCGCTGGAAGCGGTCGCGCCGTTGTGCGTCGGCATCCTTGCAAGCCTCGGCGACCAGTGCGATGCGGCGGTGGACCCGGAGGTGCAGGCGGCAGTGAACGCCGCGATCACCGTGATCCGGTCGCTCGTGGCCGAGGTGCGCGAAACCGCGCTGCCGATGCCCGATCTGGCCGCGGTGCTCGACCACGAGATGATGGCCTTCCACGCGCCGCTCCTCGCGCGATCGCCCGAGAAGTACGACCCGCGAACGCGCGACGACCTGCTGGGCGCGACGGACATCCCGGAAGAGGACTACACCCGCCTGCTCGCCGACCTCCAGCGGCACCGCGCCTCGGTGCACGAGGCGTTCACGAACGTCGATCTCGTGGTGCTCCCGACGCTGCCGGTACTGCCGCTGCGGATCCAGGACGCCGCCGATCCGTTCGCGCTCCCCTCCTGCACCTTCGCTTTCAGCCTCGGAGGGCTCCCGGCAATCTCGGTGCCGTGCGGCTTCTCGCGGTCGGGCCTGCCGATCGGCCTGCTGATCGGCGGACCGCCCTCCTCCGAGCCGCGCGCGCTGGCGCTGGCGCAGGCGTACGAGCAGGCCACGGAGTGGCACCGGCGGCGGCCGGGGCTACCCGTCATCGCCTGAGTGCGCGAACCTCCCCACTCCAGGGGAGGTTCTCTCCCCGAATTACGGGGACACAATACTCGATTCCGTAGTCGCATCGATGACGATTGTGACCACCCGGCTCGGAATTGAGTATTGTGTCCCCGCAATTCGTCCCGTAATCCCGCGTAGATTCGCCGCCGCCCAAGCGGTAGACTTGTGGAGCCAATCTCACTCGCAGCCGCCCACGATCAGTCCAGTGCCGAGCGACCGCAGGCATCCCCGGAGGACCACGACGATGAAAACCGCGGAACAGATCCGGCTTGAAGAGGCTCGCGAGCAGAAGATCCAATGGAAGAAGTGGGGACCGTACCTCAGCGAGCGCCAGTGGGGCACCGTCCGCGAGGACTACAGCGAGAATGGCGACGCGTGGAACTTCTTCACCCACGAGCAGGCCCGTTCGCGCGCTTATCGCTGGGGCGAGGACGGGCTGGCTGGCATCTCCGACGACCAGCAGCACCTCTGCTTCGCGCTGGCCCTGTGGAACGGGAAAGACCCAATCCTCAAGGAGCGGCTGTTCGGATTGACCAACAGCGAGGGTAACCACGGCGAGGATGTGAAGGAGTACTACTTCTACCTCGACAGCACTCCGACCCACTCGTACATGAAGTACCTCTACAAGTACACGCAGGCGGTCTTCCCCTACGCCGATCTGGTCGAGACGAATGGCCGGCGCTCCCGGGAGGAGATGGAGTACGAGCTCCTCGACACCGGCGCCTTCGACGGCGACAGGTATTTCGACGTCTTCGTGGAGTACGCCAAGGGGGGTGCGGAAGACATCCTCGTGAAGATCACGGTGGCGAACCGGGGACCGGAGGCGGCCGAGCTGCATCTCCTGCCGACTCTCTGGTTCCGGAACGACTGGTCGCAGTGGATCGCCGAATCGAACCGGGCGACCAGAAAGCCAAGCCTCGAGCGAATCGAGGGAGGGGCGGGGATGAGCACCGTCGGGGTCACCCACCCGCTGCTGGGTGAGCTCACACTCTCCTGCGAAGGGGAGGCGCCGCTGCTCTTCACCGAGAACGAGACGAACCACGAGCTGCTCTTCGCGGGGCAGAACCAAAAGAACGAGAGTCCCTGGGTCAAGGATGGCATCAACGACTGCGTGGTGCAGGGGAGGCCAGGCGCGGTGAACCCCGGCAAGCGGGGCACCAAGGTCGCGGCTCACTACCACATCTCAGTCGGAGCGGGCCGGAGCGAGGTGATCCGCCTGCGGCTCTCCGCCAAGACTGCCGGCCCGAAGGGCAAACCGTTCGGGAAGCAGTTCGACGAGGTGTTCGCCGAGCGCCTGCACGAGGCGGATGAGTTCTACCGGTCGGTCACGCCGCCATCCGTGACCGGCGACGCGGCCAACGTGATGCGCCAGGCCCTTGCCGGGATGCTCTGGAGCAAGCAGTTCTTCTTCTTCGACGGCGACAACTGGCTCGACGAGCACCAGTCCAATCCGCTCCACTCCGGCTACAAGGCTGCCCGGAACTCCGAGTGGTTCCACATGCTGAACCAGCACATCATCTCCATGCCCGACAAGTGGGAGTACCCCTGGTACGCGGCCTGGGACCTGGCCTTCCACACCCTGCCGCTCTCGATCGTGGACCCTGATTTCGCCAAGGAGCAGATGCAGCTCATGCTCCGCGCCTCTTATCTGCACCCCAACGGCCAGATGCCTGCCTATGAGTGGAATTTCAGCGACGTGAATCCGCCGGTCCACGCGTTTGCGACCCTGTTCCTCCACCGCACCGAGCAGGCCCTGCGTGGCGACGTGGACCTGGACTTCCTGCGGTCGACGTTCAACAAGCTGCTGCTGAACTTCACCTGGTGGGTCAACCGCAAGGACCGCTTCGGCAAGAACGTCTTCGAGGGAGGCTTCCTCGGTCTCGACAACATCGGCGTGTTCGATCGCAGCGCCCCGCTCCCCACCGGCGGCCACCTCGAGCAGGCGGACGGGACGGCGTGGATGGCGCTGTTCAGCCAGAACATGCTGGAGCTGGCAACCGAGCTTGCCGCTCACGACCCGACGTACGAGGACCTGGTCTTCAAGTTCGTGGAGCACTTCTACTACATCGCCGCGGGGATGAACCGGTCCGGCGCGGACGGCATGTGGGACGAGGAGGACGGCTTCTACTACGACCTGCTGCGCCTGCCCGACGGCAGCGCCGCGCGGCTCAAGGTGCGGTCCATGGTGGGGCTGCTGCCGCTGTGCGCCACCACGGTCATCGAGAAGTGGCAGCGGGACCGCGTCCCGAGGGCGATGAGTTACGTCCGGGAACGGCTGCGCCGGATCCCGGAACTCTCGGCGACGATGCACCCCACCGGCCCTGGTCATCTCGGCGTGGCCGAGCGGGGGCTGCTGGCTCTGGTCAACCCGGAACGACTCCGCCGGATCCTGACGAAGATGCTCGACGAGAACGAGTTTCTGGGTCCCTACGGCATCCGCTCGCTCTCGAAGTTCCACGAGCGGAACCCGTATGTCCTGAACGTGAACGGCCAGGAGCACCGGGTGGACTACCTGCCGGCCGAGTCGAACACGGGCATGTTCGGCGGCAACTCCAACTGGCGCGGCCCGGTCTGGATGCCGGTCAACGTGCTCATCCTGCGGTCGCTGCTGAACTTCCATCTGTACTACGGCGACAACTTCAAGATCGAATGCCCCACCGGATCCGGCAGGCGGATGAACCTGTTCGCAGTGAGCAAGGAGATCGCCGACCGAATCATCAAGACGTTCACCCGCGACGCCAAGGGCCGGCGCCCGGTCTACGGCGGCACCGAGAAGTTCCAGACCGACCCGCACTGGCGCGATCTTGTCCTCTTCTACGAGTACTTCCACGGCGACAACGGCGCCGGGCTGGGGGCCAGCCACCAGACCGGCTGGACGGGGGACGTGGCCAAGCTCATCGAGCTCTACGGCCTCCTGGACGCCGAGCGCGCACTGGCCGGGGGCAAGCAGGTCGGATTCGTTCAGGGTGCCCGCGGCGTTGTGGAGCAAGCCATCTCCTGAGCCCGGGGGCGTGACGCCACGAAGCCTACTGGTCAGCGTTCCGGCGTCGTGTCCGACCGGGAGGGATTGCGCATCGCGGGAGAGACGACATGAGGCCCTGGCCGCGTTATCCCGTGATCTACGAGATCAACACCTGGGTGTGGCTCGTTGAGCTGGGCCGCAAGCACCGGAAGTCCGTGGACCTCGCCACGGTGCCGGCGCCCGAGTGGGATGCGATCGCCGCGGGCGGCTTCGATGCCGTCTGGTTCATGGGGGTGTGGGAGCGCAGCCCCGCCGGGATTGCCATCTCGACGCGCTACGCGGGGCTTCGCGAGGATTTCAGGCGAGCGCTGCCCGACTTCGCGGCCGAGGACAACGTCGGGTCGCCGTATTGCGTGCGGCGCTACGTCGTCGATCGGCACCTCGGCGGGCCGCAGGGACTCGCCGCCGCGCGCGAGATGCTCCGCGCGCGCGGGCTGAGGCTCATCCTCGATTTCGTCCCCAATCACGTGGCGCCGGACCACCCGTGGGTCACCGAGCACGCCGATTACTTCGTCCGGGGGAGCGCGGACGACGTCAGGAACGACCCGGCGTCGTTCGTCGAGGCGGGTGGGACGGTGTTCGCACGCGGCCGGGACCCCTACTTCCCGGCGTGGCCCGACGTGCTCCAGCTCAACGCGTTCCAGCCCGGGCTCCGGGAGGCGGTGGTCGAGACGATCTCGGAGATCGCCGGGCAGTGCGACGGCATCCGCTGCGACATGGCGATGCTCATGCTGAACACGATCTTCGCGCGCACCTGGGGGGCTCGCGCGGGAGTCGCACCGGCGGCCGACTACTGGACGACCACGATCGCGGCGATCAAGAGCCGGCAGCGGGAGTTCCGCTTCATCGCCGAGGCCTACTGGGACCTCGAGTGGGAGCTGCAGCAGCAGGGGTTCGACTACTGCTACGACAAGAAGCTCTACGACCGGATGGAGCACGGCGACGCCGAGAGCGTGCGCCAGCATCTGCTGGCCGATCGTTCCTACCAGGACAGGATGGTGCGGTTCATCGAGAACCATGACGAGCCCAGGGCCGCCGCGGCCTTCGCGTCCGGGAAGGGACGTGCGGCTGCCGTCGCAATTCTCACGCTCCCGGGGGCCAGGCTGCTGCACGAGGGACAGTTCGAGGGCGCGAAGGTGAGGCTGCCTGTCTTTCTGGCGCGTCGCCCGGCGGAGCCGACGGATCACGACCTCCGCGCCTTCTACGAGCACCTGTTGCAGGCGACCCGTGGTGACGTTTTCAGGAACGGCGAATGGAGTCCCTGCGAGGCGAGCGGCTGGCCCGACAACCAGAGCTGCCGGGAGGTGCTCAGCTGGTGCTGGGTCAAGGACGACCTGCGCTGCCTCGTCGTCATCCACTTCGGGGAAGGCGCCGCCCAGGCTCGCATCCATTCGCCATGGAGTGATCTGGGAGGCCGCACCTGGCGTCTCGAGGATGGCCTGTCAGGCGAAGTCTACGACCGCAGCGGAGACGAGATGCAGGATGCCGGCCTGTACGTCGACCTGGGGCCGTGGCAATGCCACCTGTTCCGGATGAGCGCGTTGGGTCTCTCGGGGGGGTGCCAAGATGAACCAGAAGTGGCCCAACGCGCTGCCACTCGGCCTGCTCCTACCGAGCGTGATCGTGCTCCAGGGGTGTGAGAGTCTCGGTATCCGCGAAACCGCGAGTCTGTTCCTTCCCAGCTTTCAGCGGTCCGAGATTGTCGGCTTCGTCGCGGGCTTCGGCACCACCTTCGCCGCCTTGCCGGATCTGATCGCCATGTTCAGGAAGCGCTCGAGCGCCGGCATGAACCCGAGGATGGCGGGGATCATGTGCGTGTTCCAAGTCGCCTGGGTCTACTACGGCCTGCTGATCGCGTCGCGACCAGTGGTTGCCTGGAACCTGGTTGCGATCGTGATCAACGCGCTAAGCGTCGGGGCGTACATGTACTTCGCCAGCAGCGAGAGGAACCGGACAAGGTAGCAGCGTCGCCCCGGGTGGACACCAGCTCTCCAATAGGGTCTGATGATGGCCGCTGCGGCGTCGCCGTGAGCGGAAGAGGTGCGGCATGAAAGCCCTGCTAAGGGAGATCCGTCACAACCCGCTACTCTGGCTGCTGGTCTTCGTGCCCGCGCTGTTCGCGGCCGCGCAGCTCAGGCCCGAAGCGCACACGCTCCTGTTCGTGCTGTCGGTCCTGGCGATCGTGCCGCTCGCGGCCCTGCTCAGCCACGCCACCGAATCGGTGGCGGCCAAGACGGGAGACGCGGTCGGCGGCCTGCTCAACGCGACGCTCGGAAACCTGACCGAGTTGGTCATCGCGCTCACCGCCCTGCGCGCCGGGGAATACATGCTGGTGAAGGCCTCCATCGCCGGCGCGATCGTCACCAACACCCTGTTCATGCTGGGGGCGTCGTTCCTGCTCGGTGGGCTCAAGCACCGCGTGCAGGAGTACAACCGCGTCGGCGCCCGGGTTCAAGCGGGCTTGCTCTTCCTGGCCACGGTCGCGCTGATGATCCCTTCCGCGATCTCGGAAGCCGACTCCGTGGAGGGAGCGGCGATGCTGCCGAAGCTGAGCGTGGGGCTGGCGATGCTGCTCATCGTCGCATACGGTCTGGGAATGCTGTTCTCCCTCAAGACGCACCGCGAGTTCTTCGCCAGCGCGGAATCCGGCGAGGCCGATGAGGCCGGCGAAGCCCCGTGGCCGATGGGTCTGGCTCTGGCCACGCTGGCCGGCGTCACCGTGGTGGTGGCGTTGGTGAGCGAGGTGTTCGTCGAGTCGGTGCAGCAGGCGGCGGTGACCTTCGGGATGTCCCCGGCGTTCGTCGGGTTCATCGTCGTGGCGCTCGTCGGCGGCGCGGCGGAGATGGCCTCGGCATTCTCCGGCGCGCGCAAGAACCGGCTTGACCTCAGCGTCGGCATCGCGCTGGGGAGCGCCTCCCAGATCGCGCTGTTCGTGGCCCCCGTGCTGGTGCTGCTCAGCTACGTGATCGGCCCGACGCCGATGGACCTGCACTTCTGGCCGGGCGCCGTGGTGATGGTGCTCATCGCCACGATCACCGCGACGCTGGTGACCAACAGCGGCCGCTCGGCGTGGTTCGTCGGCGTGCTGGTCCTGATGGTCTACCTGATCTTCGCCATGACCCTCTACCTGCTCCCACCCCGGGCGCAGTGAGACCCGGGGGTCAGGTCTTTACTTTCCACCGGCGGAATGGGGTCAGGGCTTGAGGTTGCGGCTCCCCCGATCATCCGGTGGCCATCGACCTGCATGCTGCCCTATGTGAGGCCTGGAACGGACCACCCGAGCACTACAGTTCCCGCCGCCAGCCTGGGTTTTCCGCTCGTGCCCATTCGGCGACACTGGCTGGCCGCTCGCCAATTGATTGCGCGAGAGCCGAGTCGGGACTATCTTCGCAACTCGGCCTCCGTGCCGAGGCGCCCTCGATCCGGACGGCGGGCGTCGAGCAATCCGACTCGGGGGGGGCACTCCGGGGCGATCCTGGCGGTGAAGGCGATCGTCCCCGCACCCGGCGCACGCACGCCAGGAGGTGTCCCATGCGATTTGCCCTGCCGGCGCTCGTCCTTCTCGCAGTCGCACCCCAGGTATCGGCTCAGGCGGAGCCCGCGGCAGCCGCGGAGCAGGCCGCCCCCTTTGACTACTCCGAGGGGCCGCTCACGGGCGACCTCGGCGACGTCGCCCAGATACATGTGCCCTCCGGATATGCCTTCGTGGACAAGGGAGGAATTCCGGCGTTCAACAAGGCGACCGGGAACCTGACCGCGGAGTCCGACATCGGCGCGCTCTTCCCCACCGGGGAGAGCGAGTGGGTGGCGTTCTTCCAGTTCCAGCGGGTGGGCTACATCAAGGACGAGGACAAGAACCTCGACGCGGACGATCTGCTCTCGAGCATCCGCAGCAGCGATGAGAGCGCCAACCGGGAGCGCCGCAGCCAGGGTCTGCCGGAGCTGGTGACCGTGGACTGGTCCACCAAGCCGCACTACGACGAGGTCACGCACAACCTCACGTGGGGTCTGAAGCTCAGGTCCGGCCCCGAGGGGGAGGTCATCAACCACCAGATTCGTCTCCTCGGCCGCACGGGCGTCATGTCGGTCATCATCGCCGACCGACCCGAGAACATCACCCAGTCCGTGGCGGAGTGCACGGCGCTGCTGAAGGGGCTGGAGTTCGTCCCGGGCCAGCAGTACGCCGAGTTCAGGCCCGGCGACAAGATCGCCGAGTACGGTCTGACCGGCCTGATGCTCGGTGGCGGCGCGCTGCTGGCCGCCAAGAGCGGCCTGCTCGCCCAGCTCTCGAAGTTCATCAAGGTGATCGTCCTCGGCATCATAGGCTTGTTCGCGGCCCTCACGAAGTGGCTCAAGAACCTCTTCGGCGGCGGCAAGAGGCGAACTGCCGAAGCCTGAGCGTCTCCCCGGATGAACGACCTCGAGCTGATCGCCGCCCTGGTCGCGGGGCTATACCTCCTCGAATCGCTGCGCGTCGTGCGCGCGGACGCGCTGCTCCTCGCGAGCCGCGGCACACGCTCCTTCCGCGTGCACGACCTGCGTGGCCGCGGCCTCGTGCTGCAGGCGGGACGCGGCATCGTGCCGACGGGCCTGTCGCCGCTCGGGAGCTTCGTGGCGGCGGAGGCCTGGCCGCTGACCCTGACCCCCGACGGGGTGGAGGGGCGCGCGCCACATCCGATCGCCCCCGCCATCCCCGAGCAGATGGCGGGCTGGAGCCTCACCTGGTCCGAACTGGCCAGGATTGAGGCGGATGGCTGCTCGCTGCGCCTGTTCGGAAACGGGGGGGAGGAGCGGCGCGTGCGCTACAGCTCGACCAGCGCCGCGCGCTGGTGGGGGGAGCGCCTGGGCGAGATCGCAGCCGCTCCCCCGGACCAGCGCCCCGCCCTCATCCGCGCCTGCTACGCGGAGACGCTCGCTGTGGACCGGATCAGGGTGCGCCACGAGCAGGTCGTGCGGCAGACGGCCCGGCTGCGCCTGATTGGCGCCGGTCTCCTGCTCTACCTGCTCATTTTCGTGCCGTTGACCCAGATCCTCGCGCTCGAGATCGGCATGACCGGAATCGCGCTGGCGTACCTCGCCCTGGCCCTCTGGGGCATGGGCGAGCTTCACCTTGCCCATGGGAGAGTCCTCCCAGGGAGACGAGCGGATCGCTGGCTCGCGACCCTGCTCCTTCCGATCTACCCCGCAGGCGCGATGCGCGCCGCGGCAGGGCTCCACGCCGAGGCACTCGGGCACTTCCATCCCCTGGCGCTCGCGATCGTCCTCGCCGAGCCGACCGACCGCGACGAGCTGGCCCGTCGCGTCGCCGCCGGCCTGCGCTATTTCCCCGCTACGCCCGGGCCGACCGCGGACCTCCTCATCGAGTTCGCCGCCTCACACGCGATAGACCTCCGCGCCGATCCGGGCCCACCGTCACCGTCCTACCCCTTGACCGGCGCCTTCTGCCCCTACTGTCTCCTGGAATACACCCAGTCCGAGGGTTACTGCTCCGACTGCCTGACCGTGCCGCTCAGGAGCGGGCTCACGTCTTGACTTCATGCTCCCGCGATGCACTCGGCGTCATCGACAGGTCGCAGGTCCGGTAGAAGGTAAAGACCCCCAGGATCTCTCCTTGCGGGAAACCCGGTGGGCTGCCAGACTGCCTGGGTAGGTCCGCCACCTTCGAAAGGAGAACATCATGTCGCTCAGCAAACTGGAGCTCAAGCTGCGGGTGGAGGCCAAGATCCACGAGATCAAGGCCCAGTTGGGCACGCTGGCGGCCGATACCACCGCCGAGGCGCAGAAGCGCAAGACGCAGCTCGAGGCGAGCCTGAAGGTTGCCGAGGCGGAGATCAAGACCGGTTGGGAGAAGATCACCGATCAGGCGGCGAGCAAGTTGAACGAGTGGCTGAAGCGCTAGGAAGCGCTCCCCGGGGGGGTGCCTGACGAAAGGTCGCCGTCCCGGTCCGCGTCACCTAGAGCGAGGTTTATGGCGCCGTTGGCGTGGCCGACGAAGTGCTTCGTCCACGCCGGCGGCGTCCCGCCGCTGTTCTCCTACCAGGCGATGCTCTGGATCGAGTACTCCCCCGTGACGATGTCGACGTCCCCGTCACCATCCACGTCCCCGGGAGCGATGCCATCCGCATTCGGCGCGGAGATCGAGACGAGCCGGTTCGTGAAAGTGATCGCCTCCGCCCGCGCTGTGCCGGGGAGCGTCCAGGCAATCAGCAGAACGATCGACGAGGTCGATGCACTCGACGCCACGGAGATCCTCCTGGTCCAATACACCGACTGAGGGCGGATCTGCCCAGGGAGGAGATGGGACTCGGTTGGACTGAACGCTGTCCGCAGCGCCGCGAGGATCGCTGCGTCAGAGCCTCGCCGCGGGGTACGCAGACTTCGAGCACATGGTGCCGGGGCAGGGTTTCGAACCCTGACGGGGTTTCCCCCAGGGGATTTTAAGTCCCCCGCGTCTACCAGTTCCGCCACCCCGGCGCGGCGTCATCCTCCCGCGACCGCGGGCCGGGGTCAAGCGGGATTCCCGTTCGTCACCCGCGAGCCGGACGCAGCACGGAGTGGCGAGCGGACCGGGAGGCCTCGAGGTCACCGTCCCAGGGGAGTCTTCCGCGAAGTCTACGCAGCGCGCGATACACACTCCCCTTCTGAACCAGCCGGCGCAGGGCGATGTCCACTGCCTCCCGCTTGGACTTGGCGCCGGTCAGGCGCATGGCCCTCTCGATCAGCGCGTCATTGATGTCGATCGTCGTCCGTCCCATCCGGATCGCGCCTCCCAGCGGCCACGGCGCACGATAGACGGTCCGAGTGGATGTCGCAATCAGCGCTGGCCTGCAACGCCGGCGACAAGCCTGCCCCTGCCCCCCCTGTCGGACCCTGATCGGAGGACGGGAGGTCTCACCCCGAACCCCGGCGCGGCGTGATCCTCTGCCGAGGCGGCCGCGGAATCAAGAGGAGTCGCCTCCCGCTTCGCGACGAGGCGCTTCCCCGCCCGTTCCATCGTCACCTGCCGATATGGCCCCGGCTCGCCGCCGGAGAAGCGCAGGGTGGTCCCCTTCGACAGCAGCAGGTCGTAGGTCGCGAGATCCGCGCCCGAGGTCGGCGCCGCCGCGACGACGTACGGGTAGCGCCGGGCCGGTCCCACGTTGACCTCCTGCAGCCGTCCCGACTCCCATCCCAGGTAGAGGTCGACGTCACCGCGAGCCAGCCGCAGATGGCCGTAGGTGAACAGTTGCGCCTCGTTCCAGGGGAGTGGCCGCGTGCCGAGAATCTCCGTCTCTTGCAGCGCGCCGTGGGCCTTGATCGCGCCCTGGATCTCCTGGCCGAGAGACTCGACGAAGCGCTCGTCCCGCGGATTCGCGACGATCCGGCGCGCCTCCTCCAGGCGCCCGAAGGCGAGCGCGCTCAGGAGCCGCCGCGAGCGCTCGCTCGCCTGGGCGGCGCCAGCCGCGGTCGGGTCGTCGTCGAGCAGCAGCGCCGCGATCGCCGCATCGCCGCGGGCGCCGACGAGAAGCTGTCCGCCCGCGTTCCAGATCTCGATCGTCGAGCCGGCATCCAGCCGGTACGTCCCGGCGAAGCGCGCCAATGCCTGCGGATCCACCCGTATTCCAGCGGGTGGAAGCACCAGCGCGCGGCCTCCCAGCGCGCGCCCCAGGTTGGCGATGAGAACGCGCTTGAGGACCCCGCCCCCGTCGATTCCGAGCGCCTCCTGGTTCGCCAGCAGCACGACGACCCGCTGCGCCTCCGGGTAGTAACGCACCTCTCCGTGGTAGCCGGCGTTGTCGCCGCCGTGGAACACCACGCGCTCCCCGTCCGGCGTCTCGCCGACGAACCAGCCGTAGCCGTACCCCGCCCCTTCGTCCGCGTCAACGTGCCGCGTGATCATCTTCTCCCACGCGGCCGGGCTCAACACCCTCCCCCCCGCAAGAGCCTGCACGAAGGTCCGGAGGTCACGCGCGGTGGAGACAATCCCGCCCGAGCCCAGGCGCTGCCACGCGCGATCCCAGTCGCGGAACGACGCGAGCCCCTTCGCCTCATCGTGACCGCGCCCGATCGTCCCCGCCTCCCAGCGCGGGTCGTCGTAGAACGCCGTCGCCCCGAGCCCGGCCGGGACGAACAGCTCGCGCGCCAGAAACGCCGCCAGCGGCTCCCCCGCCACCGCCTCGACGACGGCGGCAAGCAGGCGGTAGCCGGCATTCGAGTAGCTGAACCGCCCTCCCGGCTCGGCGACCAGTGGGGCTGCGAGGATCGCCGCGAGCGTCCGCTCCCTCTCCCCTCCCGTCGCCTCGTCGTCGCCGCCGGCATCGCGCGGCAGCCCGGCGGTGTGGGTCAGGAGCTGGTGGAGGGTGAGGCGAGCCTTGTCGAGCGGGATCCCGGGGAGGTGCTTGCCAAGGGGGTCTTCGACCTTCAACCTGCCCTGCATCTCGAGGCGCAGCACCGCGGCGGCGACGAACGCCTTCGTGATCGACGCGATGCTGAGGGGGGTGTCGGGCCCGAGCGCGACGTTGCGATCTCGATCCGCCCAGCCGCTGGCGCGATCGAGCAGCGTTCGTCCGTGTTCGGCCGCGACGACCTGGCCCGAGAAGCCGAAGGCGGCGATCCGGTCCACGTACGCTTCGGCCGCGGCGACGCGATCGGGAGTGACGGCCGCTGGCGCGGCTGCGGTCGCCGTCGCCTGCAAGAGCAGGCCGAGGCCCGAGCGGAGCATGCGTCTCGCACGCACCGTCGTGATCAGCGACGACCGCGGCGGCCGGCTACGGACAGATCGCGGCGGCCCCGCGCGCGCCTCCGCCGGAGGCGTTCCCGAGCGGTCCGACCCCGGCACCGTTCTCCGCGGCGACCAGCAGGAAGCTCGAGGCGGCCGGCGCCGCCTGGGTCGTCGTCGTCGTCGCGATGCCGCAGGCGAGAGGCGCGGCGTTCGACGCCGTGACCCCGCCTGGCCGCAGGCTGGCAACCGCACCCGAGATGATCCGGTAGCTCGTCGCGCCACTCGTCGTCTCCCACGACAGCTGGATCTGCCCGGGGCCGGCGTCGGCAACCGCGAGCGGCACCCCCGCCCCCGGTGGGCTGACCTCGGGGGGAAGGGCCGGAGGGGTAAACGGATTGCACTCCGGCACCGAGTCCCGGAGGACGAAGGCGTCCAGCGCCGCCTCGATGATCTGGCCCGGATCCTGGTCCTGCGCCACGAAGCGGAACACCATCTGGTTCGTGACCGGCAGCGTCTCCGAGATAAGGAACGTCCGCGGCGTCCAGACGTTCGTGACCGGCCCGAACGGGATGTCGTTCTTGTCCGACACCGATTCGACCGGGACGAACGACGTGCCGCCATTGTTGCTGATCAGGAACTTGAAGGCGTCCAGCGGGTCGCCGTCCCGGTTGTAGACCCAGCGGGCAAACGAGACGGTCGGGTCGAGTGTTCCGGACAGGTCGAACGGGGAGGACTGCAAGGTCGTGGTGCCGTTGTCCACGTCGTGCAGGTTGAACGGGGCGCCCCCGTCCTGGGTGATGTAGCACTGGCCCGTCCCCGTGCCCGGGACGAAGTCGTTCCCCGGCTGCGTCTCGTTGTTCGTGCCACAGACGTCGCTGTAGCAGTTCTGGGTCGGGTTCGCCCGCTGCCAGCGCCCGGAGCTTGCGAGGTCCAGGCCATCGGGATCCTCCGCCCACACGCCGGTGTCGGCCTCGAAGTTGTCGCTGAAGATCGTCCCCGGCGCGGGCACCAGCGACCCGACCCGGAGGTTGAAGTTGAAGACCGCGGCGCCGGGCGCACCGTTCACGTCGACCGTCAGCGTGAAGGTGATGACCGTGCCGCAGATCGCCGCGGGGGAGAGCGTGAACGTGAAGTGGGGCGCGTCGCTCGTGGTGGACTCGAGCGCCAGCACGTTTGGGTAGGTGGCGGTGTTGTCGACCAGGGTGACGATGTCGGGGCGGTTGCTGGTGAGGTGCCCGACGAGGACGTTGGCGGGACCTGTGCCGTTGTTGGCAAGCGCGGTCGTCAAAGCGATGGTCTCGCCGGCGTCGAGGACCCCATCGCCGTTCCCCTGCGAGGGGGGCGTGTCGGCGGCGGTGGCGCCGGCGAAGGCGAGCGTTGCGACCGGCGTGCAGGCCGCCGGGGCGGTCGTGTCGGCGACCTCCGACGCGACCTCGTAGTCGAACGCCACGTCATCGACGTACCACCCGGTCTGGGTGGCCGTCGGCGTCGTGCAGGTGCCGGTGTTGTTGGCGATGAACAGCCAGCGGAACTGCACCCAGCCGTGGCGCATGTCGAACCCCGGCAGCGGGGTCGTCTCGAGGTTGATCGACACCGGCACGAAGACGGCATTGTTGACCGTGGAGTCGTAGACGTTGGAGATCTGCTGCAGGTTTTCGTCGCGGTCGAACAAATCGCTCGAGATGAACGCGGCCCCGGCCGCCGATGCGCCGAGGGCGACGCGGTGCTGGAAGCGCAGCGCCTTCAGGCGGCTCGGATGCGCCCCGCCGAGCGGGGTGATGCGAATGAACGGCGAGGCGAGCCAGGAGTTGTCGGCGCAGGTGTACTTGACGCAGTTGCCCGTGGCCCCCTCGTGCCAGTATCCCGGGCTCGGCGCGCCGGCGCAGATCCCGGTCTGGTAGCGCCAGCTGATCGTTCCGCCCGAGCCGTTCGCAAAGCTCTCGAATCCTCCGTTGTTCGCCGCGAAGGTCGTGGTCTGGGTTTGCAGCGTGTAGGTCAGGTTGCGCTCGAGCGTCGCCCCGAACCCCACGGGGTTCTGCGCGCCGGTGATCCCGGCCCCTCCCGCCTGCACGGTGTAGGTGACGCTCGCACCCCCTGCGAGCGCCGCATCGCCACGCACCGACCAGAACACCTCGGCGCGCGCGCCCGGGGCGAGGTCCGGCAGCGTGCGCGTCACCGGCGCCTCGACGAAGACCAGCGGGTTGCCGGACGAGAGCGTCAACTGCACGCCTTGCAGCGTGGCGAACGGCTCGCGGTTCTCGAAGGTGACCCCCAGCCGCGCCGTCTCGCCGGCGTCGAGGAACACGTCGCTCCCGTCGCAGGAGCCGTTGAACAACCGGCTCGAGACGTAGGCCAGATCCGGCGTGCAGTCGATGGTGACGGCCGCCGACGCGGTCTTGACGGGGGAATCGTCTGCGTACGAGGCCAGGATCCGCTCCCCCTGCGCCGCGACCTGGACCTGTCCGTCGCCCGGCACGGCCGCGGCGATCCGGACGTTGAATGCGGCGGTCGAGCCGATTCCAGCCGCCCACGAGAGCGCCAGCGTCTCGCTGTCTCCCGACGCCGTGGTCACGGCGACCGTCAGTACCGCTCCGCCGTTCGGATCCGAAACGGTGAGCGTGCCGGGGTCGGGGTTCGCGCAACTGTACGCCGCCTTCGAGAACGCCACCGTCGCGGCGCCGGTGCACTGCGCCGGCAGGGCGGTCGAGATGGTCGGCGGAGTGCCCGGTGGGTTGCCGACGGTGGCGCCGCTGCCGATCTCCCGCCCGGCGAACACCTGCCAGATGAGGCACTCGTACGCCCCACCGTAGAGCGTCGAGTCAGCCGAGAGCAGGGCGCTGCGCCCCTCGATGAAGTCGTCCGTGTCGAGCATGCCACCGCCGCTCATGTTGAGCAGATGCTGCAGCACCAGCCGGTCGGCGATGAGCGTCCCCTCCGCGAACCCGCGCGCCTGGATCAGGGCATCGCGGAGGTCCCACAGCACGCCGCCGTAGATCTCGCCGTCGGAGTGCACCTCGCAGCCATTGGTGATGAAAGGATTGTCGCAGACCAGCGAGTAGGGACGGTCGTTCTGCATCGAGCGGAGGAAGCCGTAGAGGCCGACCCAGCCGGAATAGTGCCCCTCCTCCGGGTCCGCGTTCGCGAACTCGCCGAGATAAGGGTCATTGGTGATGGTGGCCGCCCAGTAGTCCGCCGTCCCCTCGTTCATGGCGCCGCCGTAGACCGCCCCCCCCAACCCCGCCGTGTTGGCGGCAATCCGGTGCGAGTACTCGTGGATGACGACCCCTTCCTCCAGGGCAAGGTCCCGGAAGCCCCCCTGCACCCCGGTGTGGAACGAACCTCGTCCGAACGAGGTCCGGTCGAGCGCGGGGGTGAAGAACGCGTTGTCGGCGTTGTTCGGATCCGGGGAGCCTCCATCGATCAGCTGCACGATCGAGTCGAGGGGATTCGTATCGAGGTTCAGCGAGCCGATCACCGGCCCGCCGTTGAGGTCGCGGAACCGCTGCCGGGTGCGGTTGTTCTGGTAGAAGACGTTCTGCTCGTCGAAGTTCGGGTCCACGGTGGGATTGTTCGGATCGGTGTCGTGGTTGTACGGCGGGTTCGCGATCTCGATCGCCTGGTCATTCGTGAGGACCGTGAACGCGCCGCTCAGCGGCCCGCCGGTGACCGGCTTGTCGATATCGGGGATCGGCTCGTCCGTCCGGCCGACCTTGTCCGGGTTGCTGGTGTAGACCCGCACCGTCTCGTGCGTCGAGAGCGTCAGCATCTGCGCGTCGAGCGGTTCGCCGGTCTCGGCATCGAGGATCACGCGGAAGTCGCGCGGGTTGTCGGCGCGCAGCACGTCCACCATCCAGGCCACGCGAAACCCGGCCGCCGTCGGGTACCAGACCGGGCGCGCCTTGACCTGCCGCAGCAGGCCGGCAGGCAGGAGGTCGGCGCCGTCGTAGTCTATCCACTGGTCGGCCGCCATCCCGGGCGCCGGCGGGGAGGGGGCACGCTCGCGCACCAGCTCGGCGGCGGGGTCGAGGTGGCGCACGGCGGAACGGACCGCTTCATCGGCGGAGAGTCGCGCCTCCGGGGCGGTGGGCGGCACGGCGTGGAAGCCCCCCGAGGCCATCCTTACCCGCCCCTCCTGATCGACCAGGACCGTGAGCGTGCCGGTGTACACCGGCACGCCGCGATGCACCTGCCGGAACGACACGAGGGTTCCGGCGCGCGAGGGCATCGTCTCGTCCGCCCGCAGCTCACCATTCCCGCTCAAGTTGAAGAGGTCGCCGTAATCGCGCAGGAAGGTCCGGGCCACGACTGCGGGCGTGCCGCGTGTGGCGGGCGTCGCGCCGCCGTAGAGCATGCGCGGGGTCCCGCGCTGCTCATCCCAGTCGAGGCGGAAGGCAGGGTCCAGCTCGCGCAGCCGCTCCCACGCCGCCCGCGCCGCCTGCGACGGCGCCGCGGCCGGTGGTGGCACCGGCACCGGCGGACGCAACCCCAGGCCGTCCAGGTACGAGGGAGCCTTGAGGACCCGTCCTCCGTCGCGTCGAATCTCCTGCGCTGCCGCCCGCACCTCGCCGGCGCCGGCCAGCAGCGTCAGCATCGCGAGCGCCAATGCCCCCGCGCGCAGCCGGATCCGCGCCGATCTCACCCCCTGCGACGACTCGCGCATCCACCACCTCCGCCGATCCACCCGCCCGCCGGCCTGAGAGAGAGCCCCGGCCCGGGGTTACCCCAGGCACGGTCGCCGCCCGCGGAGCGCAGATCGTGACGATAGAACGTACGGGCAACCCGGTGGGGAGTCAAACCAGAATCGTGCGGAGCCGCGGTTACCGCTCCGAGCGCGGGATGTAGTCGCGCCGGTCGGGACCGGTGTAGATCTGGCGCGGACGGGCGATCTTCTGCTCCGGGTCGACCAGCATCTCCTGCCACTGCGCCGCCCACCCCGCCGTCCGGGCAATGGCGAACAGCACCGGGAACATGTCCACCGGGAATCCCATGCTCTGGTAGATGAGGCCGGAGTAGAAATCGACGTTCGGGTAGAGCTGGCGCGCGATGAAGTAGTCGTCCTCGAGCGCGATCCGCTCGAGCTCCAGCGCGATGTCGAGCAACCGGTTGCGCCCCTTCACCTCGAACACCTGGTCGGCCATCTGCTTGATGATCTTGGCGCGCGGGTCGTAGTTCTTGTAGACCCGGTGGCCGAACCCCATCAGCCGGACCTCCCCCGCCTTCACGCGCTGGATGAACCCCGGCACCCGATCGACGGAGCCGACTTCCGCCAGCATCCGCAGCACCGCCTCGTTCGCGCCGCCGTGCAGCGGACCGTAGAGCGCGGCGGTCGCCGCCGCGACCGCGGAGAACGGATCGACGTGGCTCGAGCCGACCGAGCGCATCGCGTTCGCCGAGCAGTTCTGCTCGTGATCGGCGTGCAGGATGAACAGCACGTCGAGGGCGCGCTCCAGCACCGGATGCGGCTGGTACTTCACTTCCGTCATCTTGAACATCATGTTGAGGAAGTTGCCGGTGAAGCTGAGGTCGTTGTCCGGGTAGGCGTACGGCTGACCGACGCTGTGCCGGTAGGCGTACGCCGCCAGCGTCGGGGTCTTGGCGATCAGGCGATAGATCTGCTGCCGGCGCGACTCCGGGTTGAAGATGTCGCGCGCGTCGGGGTAGAAGGTGGACAGCGCCCCGACGGTGGACAGGAACATCCCCATGGGCGGCGCGTCGTGATGAAAGCCGTCCATGAACTTCTTGATGTTCTCGTGCAGCATCGTGTGGTGCGTGATCTGGTGCTTGAACTCGCGGAAGTCGCTCTCGTTCGGCAGTTCTCCGAACAGGATGAGGTACGTCGTCTCCAGGTAGCTGGAGCGCTCGGCGAGCTGCTCGATCGGGTAGCCGCGATAGCGCAGGATGCCGCGATCGCCGTCGATGAAGGTGATGGCGGAGCGGCACGCGGCGGTATTGGTGAACGCCGGGTCGTAAAGCATCAACCCGAAGTCCTGCTCCCCTTCCTTGAGGCGGCGGAAATCGAGGGCCCGTACCGTGCCGTCGATGATCGCAAACTCGTGGGAGCGGCCGGTGCGGTTGTCGGTGACCGTCAGTGTGTCGCGCCGGGCCACAGGCGTGTCCAGAGACACCCCACCCTCCGCCACCGAGGCGGGCCCGCCGGTTCCTGCAGCGTCGCGTCCGAGCGCGTGGTCCACGCCGATTAACCTAGCATCCGGAGGGGGTTACGTCAACGCGGGGGGGAGGCTCCCGGATCCGGGGTCAGCAGGAACACGTTGACGTTGCCGAAGCTGCCGCTGCGCTCCGGCCGGAACGGGCGCCCCGTCGCCTCCCAGATATAGCCGACCGCGGCCCGCAAATAGCCGGTGGGGTTCGGCGGATTCAGCATCACCACCCAGATCCGCCCGACCCCCTCGAGGGCGGCGCCGATCCGACGGGAGTAGGCCGGCGGATACGGCGGGCCCTCGAACTCGGACGGCAGGAGGGTCGGCTTCCCCTCCCCCGAGTAGTAGAAATCGGACAGGGGAGCCAGCAGGTACGGCTCGCAGATCTCCGGATAACTCCCCCGGAAGAAGTCGCCCGACTCGACCAGGCCGGAGCGCACCAGGACGGCGTCCCCGGGCTGGCGCCCCTCGAGCACCATGCGCACGGCCCCGCGCCAGTCCTCCCCCTGGACATCGCGATTGAACGAGCGCCCGGCCCGCATCTCCGGCACTACCTGGGTCGCCAGGATGAGCCCGACGAACAGCGCCACGCCGAGCCGGCGGCCGGCAATCCAGGCCGGTCGCGTCAGTGCCCAGCCGAGCAGCAGCACGATCGGGACCAGGTAGACCGAGTAGTAGCGCGGCTTCACCAGCGAGGAGAGGCGCAGCGCCAGCAGGCCGAGAACCAGGAGCGGGACGAACGCCTGCGACGCGACGGCCAGGAGGTCGAAGGAGGAGCGCGGCTCTTCGCCTCCGACCGCCAGCGGGTTGCGTCCGGTCGCGAGGGCCAGGATCAGGACGACCGCCAGCGAGCAGAGCAACGGCGTGGACTGCAGCAGCGCGTAGATGCCGGGGGGAAACTCGTCCTTCGCCGGCCAGGCGAGCGCTCCGGCGCGCGCGGCGACCCCGAGGAGCTGCGGCAGTACCGGGATCGAGAGGACTGCCGCACCTGCAAACGCCAGCCCCACGCGGCGCCACGCGGGGGCGCCGGCGCGCCGTCCAAGGAAAACCGCGAGCGCCTGCGCGCCGATCAGCGGCAGGAAGACGAACTGCAGGTGGAGCAGCCCCGCGGTCGCGCCGGCGTAGAGGATCACGTTACGCCACGATCCGTCGCGCGCGAGCTCGTGGAAGGCCCAGATCGAGGCGGCCGCGAGGAGCACCGCCAGCGCATAGGGGCGCGCGTCCGCGCTGAACCAGAGGTGAGCCGGGTGGATGGAGAGGACCGCTGCCGCGACCGCTCCCGCCTCGGCGCCGAACATCCGGCGGCCGGCCAGGAAGACGACCAGGATGGCGGCGATGCCGGCGAGCGCCGAGGGGAGGCGCAGCGCCCACTCGCTCTTGCCGAACGCCCCCACCGAGGCGTGCTGCAGCAGCAGGCTCGCGGGTGGAATGGCCATGCAGTCGGCGCAACGCGTCAGGAGCTCGCCGACCGAGTCGCTGGAGGCGGCCCACCAGGAGACCAGCTCATCCGTCCACAGCCCCGCCTCCCCGAGCGTGCGCAGCCGCAGCACGGCGCCGGCGAGGAGCGCCAGCGCCAGGACGACGAGCGGGCCGCGCTCCCAGGCGCGCCGCTCCGCAACCGCCTCCGCGTCCTGCCGCCCCTTCCGTCCTGGTTCCTTTGCCACCCCGCCTCCGGTTCCCGCCGTTCGAGTCGGGCATTATACGGTGTCGCGCGGGGAGGTTCCCGGCGCGGCTGGGTGCTGGCATAATGGCGACCCCTGAGCACGGGAGGTGCCATGTCGGAGATCCGCCGCTTTCGTCCCCTGCGCCCGCCAGCAGCGATCGCCCCCGAGGTCGCCAGCGTTCCCTACGACGTGATCGACACCGACGAGGCGCGCGCGCTCGCGGCCGGCAAGCCGCGCTCGTTCCTGCACGTCATCCGCCCGGAGATCGACCTGCCCGAGGGGACGGACCTCCACGACGACGCGGTCTACGAGAAGGGGGCGGAGAACTTCCACCGCTTCCTCCAGGAGGGATGGCTGCTCGAGGACGCGGAGCCGGGGTTCCTCGTCTACCGGCTCGTCCGGGAAGGGCAGGCGCAGGTGGGGGTCGTGGCGTGCTGCTCGGTGGACGAGTACGACGCGGGGCTCATCGTGAAGCACGAGAAGACCCGCCCCGACAAGGAAGACGATCGCACCCGCCACCTGCTGACGATGTCGGCGCACGCGGAGCCGGTGTTTCTCGCCCACCCGCCCGACGCCGCGATCGTCCGCACGCTCGAGGCGACGACCGCAACCGGGCCGCTGCTCGACTTCACTGCCGACGACGGCGTGCGCCACACCTTGTGGCGGGCGCTCGATCCGGCACGACTCGAGCAGCTCTACCGGGCGCTGCCGCGCATCTACGTCGCCGACGGCCATCATCGCTCGGCGAGCGCCAGCCGCGCCCGCGGCGAGCGCCAGCGCGTCAACCCCGCCCACAACGGCCGCGAGGCGTACAACAGTTTCCTGGCGGTGATCTTCCCCGCGGACCAGCTGCGGATCCTCCCGTACAACCGGCTGGTCGCGGATCTCGCCGGCCGGACCCCCGCGGCGTTCCTCGCGGCGGTGCCGCGCGAGATGGGGGTCACGCCGGCTGCGGACGGCACACCGCAGAAGCGCGGCGAGGTTCGCGTCTACGTCGCGGGGCGCTGGCACTCGCTCCACCTGTTCGGCGAGCGGGAGGCGCGCCCGCAGGACGCGGTGCAGGCGCTCGACATCACGCGACTCCAGGAGCAGGTGCTGGCGCCGCTCCTGGGGATTCACGACCCGCGCACCGACCTGCGGATCGAGTTCGTGGGGGGTGCCCGCGGGACAGGGGCGCTGAGCGAGCGCGTCGATCGCGGCAAGGCGGCAGTCGCCTTCTCGCTCTACCCGACGTCGATGGACGAGCTGATGGCGGTCGCCGACTCGGGGCGCGTCATGCCGCCCAAGTCAACCTGGTTCGAGCCGAAGCTGCGCTCGGGGCTGTTCGTGCACCGGTTCTGAATCGCGCGGCGAGCGTGCGGGCCCGGCTTGGCAGGTGACCTACCCCTGCCGGGAAGAGCGGGCACCCGGACCGTCCGCGGCAGAAGGAGGAAGCTGTCATGGGTGCCTACCGCTCGCGACAGAATCGAATGCTGGGCGGAGTGTGCGGCGGCATCGCGGAGGCGCTCGACTGGGATCCGTCGCTGTTCCGCCTGCTCTACGTGGGGGTGTCGATCTGCTCGGCGATGTTCCCGGGGGTGCTGGTCTACGTCGTGCTGTGGCTCGTGATGCCGGAGAAGGAGTCCAACCAGTAGGGCCGCCTCCCTCGGGCACACCTCGCGCCCCAAGCTTGGAGTGGCAACCTAGCCCCCGACCAGCCTTGCGAGCGTCTCCTCGATCGGCGCCGACTCCGTGCCGCTGAAGCGCCCCAGCTCGACATCCTTCCGGTAGACGATCACGGTCGGGACGCCGCGCACTCCACGCGCCTTGACGATCGGGTCCTCGGTGAAGGCCCGCGGCAGCCCGATCATCTTCAGCCGCAGATTCGGGTTCCCGGCCTCGCGCAGGCTCTTGATCAGGCGCGGGAGGACGTCCTGGCAGTGCGGGCACCAGGAGCCGAAATACACCTCCAGGCTGACGTCGTTCCCGTTCGCGGAGATCGCCTTCACCTTCTCCGGTCGCGGCGCGTACGCCTTCTCGCGGTCCTGGAACTCCGGACACAGCGACAGGAACGCGTCGGCGGTGACCACTCCCAGGAGGGGAGGGGTCGGAACAATCCGCACCGACTTCCCGGCGAGATCGAACGTCAGACCGGCGGGCGTGAGAATCAGCGGCGTCCCGCGCTGCGCTCCAGGAAGCGCCTTGATCGTCGCCTGCCGCCCTCCCGGATCGACGCTGGCGGCGTCGCGAGCGAGCGCGTGCGCCTGCTGCTGGACCGGCTGCACCAGGAACCAGGTGCCATCGCCGAGAACGCCCAGCAGGTCCGAAACTCCCCTCTTCTCGAACACCATCGATCCCGGAGCGGGCTGGCGGTTCGTCTCGACCGCGAAGCGGCACGAACGCGCCCAGGGCGCCTCCTCCGCCCGCGCGGCGTGAACAGCGAGCGCCAGGGTCACAGCAGCGAGCAGGCGGACGGTGGAGCGCATCACGTGGAACTCCCTCCCATCATCCCCCGGATCGCGGCTGCCGCCGGGGGAGCATCATTCCAGATGGCCGTCACGCGGCCGTCAACCACCAGGGCGTATCGCGGGAGCTTGCGCGCCAGCGCTCCCACTGCCCCCGCGCCGATCTCCTCGACCCTGAACCCTGCACCCTTGGACCAGCCGAACGCGGCGCGCTCCTCGGCTCCGGCGGCGGCGAAGGCGACCACCTCCGCCTCCGGCACGGCCGTCGCGAGATCGTTGAGCCCTGCCACGGCGCCCGTCGTCGCCTCGCTGTTGAGATCGAGCAGCGCGACGACGTAAGCTCCGTCGCGCGGCAGCAGCGCCTCCATGCCGATCGATTCTAGCGTAGCCCCGGGCGCCAGCTTGGTCACCAGCCCATCGAGCGGCAGGTAGGGTGCGGCGAATGCCAGGGCGAGCCCCACCGCGGTCACGCTCGCAACCGCTCCGCGGCGCAGCCTCGAGGACTCCCTGCGGACCGACCAGAGCGTGGGGAGCAGCAGCGCGAGCAGCCCCAGATCCTCCAGCACCACCGCCCCCGGGCCGCGCTCAACGAGGGCGCCGAAACAGCCGCAGTCGACCTGGCGTCCGGTCAGCCACGCTTCCCCCATCACACCCACGAACAGCAGCAACAGTCCGGCGGTGAGCGCGGCCGCCGCGCGGCTCGCCACCGCCAGGACCAGCGCGGAACCAAGGAGCAATTCGACGGCGATCAGAGCGATCGCCACGGCGGGGGTCCAGGCCTCCGGAAGCCAGCCGTGCCCCGCGATCTGGCGCGCAAACGCTGCGGGGTCGAGCGCCTTCGCGCCGGCGGCAACCACGAAGACCGCGCCGACCAGGAAGCGGCCGACGCGCCCGAGGGGCTCGACCCACCTCCCCTGGCGCACCTCCGACAGTGCGGACGTTTGAGGTTCCACGGGAGGGGAATGTACCACCCGCTTCGGGAGGCGATCAATCGGCCCGATTCTGGGCACTCCCCGGAACGACCCGCCGCGCCGCCGGCCGATGGGCCAGCCCGGGGGCGTGGAGGTTGCCGCGGGGAGGAAAGGAACATACATTATGGGCGCCGGAATACATATGCATAGAGATGAACACCTATAGAGCAAAACGACATGGGTACCGCTGCGGTTCCTCCGGCTTCACGCTCGTCGAGCTGCTGGTGGTGGTCGCCATCCTCGGCATCCTGGCGTCGATCGCCGTACCCACGCTGCTGACGGCGCTGGGGAAGGCGAATCGGTCGCGGCTCCTCGCTGACGGGCGAGTGCTGTTCGCCGCGATGGTCCGCTACAACGTCGATCTCGGCCAGTTCCCCTCCACGGTCACTCCCCCCACGAACTTCGACCGCCGCACGCTGGAGCCTCTGGTGGGCTCCGGTCACCTGCGCACCGCGGATGGGATCACCAGCCGCCTGCTCGACGGCGCGGTCACAGCGTATGACTCCCCCGACGCCGGCGGCGGAGACAACCGCGAGTTCTGGGCGGTGCTGACCTCCGCCCAGGACCCGGCCGTCAAGCTGCTGGTCGCCAGCACCGAGAACTACCCCGGGCACAGCGGGGCGCTCGAGGGGCTCTACTGGATCGAGGGTTCCGCGGTGGTGCCGGCTTCATGAGCTCCGTCGCCGCTCCCTCCGCTCCTCGTTCCCGGCAAAGTCCGTACGCCGAGAAGCTGTTCGCTCGCGGCGGCTCCAGGTCGACCCTGGCCGGGAAATCGCGACGACGGCGCGAGCAGGCCGCCCCCTCGAGGGAGGAGCGCCTGCGCGCCCTGCTGCCGCTGTTGCTGATCCCCCTGGCGATCGGGCTCCTGCTCAGCCTCGGGATGCGCCCCGCCGACACCACGCTGGCGCAGCGCCCCGACCCCGCCGTCTATCGCAGCCTCGTCGATCTGGTGTCGATCGATCGCGTGGGCACGATGTTCTGCGCGACCGTGTCGCAGGGCTTCTTCCTGGAGACTGCCGCCGCGCGGCAGGCCCGGATAGAGGCTCTGGTCCTGAGGGTGAAGGCGGAGGGGTACGGCGCCTTGTACCTGTTCGAGGCCAGCGGCCGCACCCTCGCCTCCTGGAACGGCGAGCGCCTCGAGATCACCCCGGATGGCGAGGCGGGATCGTAGCCGGATCGTCGCTGGGCTATCCTGACGCCGTGGCTGCCTCTCGCGCGCTAGCGATCCGCCTCGTCCTCGCCGGCTGCATCGGTGCCGCATTCGTCGTTGCCGCGGCTTGGTTCTCGTTCGACTACCTCGGGCGGCCGGCCGCAGGGAACCCGGTGCGCTGCATCACCCCCTCGGAGATCCCGGCCGGCAGCCCGGTGCTCCTCGCGTGGGAAGGGGGGGGCGCCCCCTTCCGGGTGACCATCGAGGACGGTTCCGGCGAGCGGCTCTGGGAGTCGGGACGCCTGAATCAGCCGCTGGTCGAGGTCCCGCCGGAGGTTGCCGAGCAACAGGCGGGAGAGCCGCTGTACTGGCGAGTGGAGGGGGTGGACCACCGCGGCCGCGCGTTCCGTGCGCCGGCCTGCCAGCTCACCCTGGTGGCGGTGCAGTAGGCCGGAGTGGGGACGCTACTGCTGCTGGAAGTGGTTCTCGAGATCGCTGGCGGGGTACCAGCGCTCGGAGCCGTCCCCGAAGCGAACCAGATAGGCGCTGCCGGAGACACCGTTCGGGAAGCGATGGGAAGGGTCGCGGCGCACGATCTCCCCGAGTGGCGTCTGGTCCTTCTGGCGCACCAGCTGCGAGCCCGAGGCAAACGGCGTGGGGCGCGGCAGGAGAAACCCGGGGAAGACCAGCCCGGCGAAGAGCCCGAGCGCAGCCAGGATCGCTGCGCTCACGCCGGCCGTGACCCAGTCTCGATCGGCCCGCTTCCGCTTGCCTGTGTCGTAGGCCCCCTTGAGGGTTGGGTCGCTGAGGCAATCGTACGCCTCCTTGATGCGCGACCGCGGGATCTTCCGATCGTGCTGCCAGGCGTTCTTGAGGAAGGTGTAGGCGAGGCGAATCTCCGCCTCGTTGGCCCCGGGGCTCAGGTTCAGGATGCGGTAGTAGCCGAGTGGATCGCGTGCGGTGGCAGCCATGGGACCTCGGCGCGGATACTCCCCCCCCGAGAAGATAGACCCCCGCCGGCCGGTGTCAACCGCCGGCGGCGCCTCGGGCCCCCTCCGCCGCGGGGGGCTGTTGCAGAAAACGCGAGACACTGCCGCGCGTCAGGACGCCGACGGTGCTCGTCTCGGCGACGACCGGCAGCCACCGCTCCCCCGCCTGCACCATGCGCTCGAGCGCGACGGCCAGCAGCTGATCCGGGCGGGTCGCCAGGGTGAGGTCGAGGTGCGTCATCGCGGCTTGCACCGAGGCGTTCGCCCGCTCCTCGGGAGGAAACGCCCGCAGCGCGTCGATCGAGACGACCCCGCAGATCCGCTCGTCGCGCACGACCGGGAACGCTTCGAGCCCGCGGGTCCGGAAGTACTCCGCGACGGCCTTCTCGATCGAGAGGTCGGAGGCGATGCCCGTGCCGGGCCCGAGCATCGCGTCGCTCACCCGCGCCCCCTCCAGGCGGGAGCGCAGCAGCAGATCCCTGCCGCTGGCGCTCGCCGCGGAGCGCAGGAACAGGCCCAGCAGGACCATCCAGAGGCCGCCAAGGCTCCGGAGCCACACGAGCTGAACGACCCCATAGGCGATCAGGAGCAGGGCAACTCCCACCCCCCAGCGCGTGGCGACGCGGGTGGCCCGCGTGGGGGAGCCGGTCACGAGCCACCAGAAGGCCCGCAACACGCGTCCACCGTCGAGCGGGAACCCGGGCAGCAGATTGAAGACGCCCAGGGCGACGTTGACCAGGCCGAGGTAGTTCAGGATCTCGACGGTCAGCGAGGCGCCCGTGGCCTCATCTGCCGCTACGGTAGAGAGAGTCAGAAAGGTCGCCGCCAGGCAGAACGACGCCAGCGGACCGACCGCGGCGATCTTGATCTCGGTCCAGGCGTCCTTCGCTTCCGACGCCAGCCGGCTCACCCCGCCGAACACGAACAGCGTGATTTCGAGCACCTCGACCCCGAGGGCGCGGGCGGTCAGGCTGTGGCTCAACTCATGGATGAGGACCGACGCGAAGAAGAGGACCGTTCCCATGAAGCCCGCCACCCACAGGCGGGCGGGGTGAGCGTCCGGGAAGACCTCGGGCAGGTACCCCTCCGCGAGGCTCCAGAGCACCAGGACGAACACCAGGAACCAGGAGAAATCGAGCCTGATCGGGATCCCGGAGACCCGCACAAGGTGGATCTGGCGCGGGCTTGGGGGGCCGGGGCTCAGTCGACCGGCTCGATCTCTGCTGCCGGCTGCAGCGTCCGGGCGAGGGCGGCGCCGGTGAGCGCCACGAATCGCTTCTCGTCGTTCCACCTGCCGCGGGCGACGATCCTGAATCCGGCGAGGTCGTTCAGGACTTTCACCTTCAACGCCTCCGACGCGTACACGACCTCGTAGAGCGCCTCACGGGCCGGATCGAACAGCACGAGGCGGTCCCCCTCCGAGACCCGCTCGAGCGCACAACGGCGATGGTCCTCCAGGCGGGCCCCCTCCGCTCCGCAGCGGCTATCGGTCACGATCACCACGCGTAACTCGACCTGCGGTGGGTCGCCCGCAGGCGCGCGCGTGGGGAAGGCCGCGGCAGCAAGGGCAAGCAGGGCGATGCTGCGCCAGCGGACGGCGAGCCCGCGGCGCGGAACCGCGTCGGACCTGGGATTACGTGACAGGAGGTTCACCCCTGGAAGTATAGCGGCCCGCCGCCGGGTCGATCAAGCCTTGAGGTCGGAGGTGCAGTGCGCGCAGCGCGTCGCCTTGAGCGGGACCGCCGTCAGGCAATGCGGACAGTCGCGGGTCGTGGCGGGGGGCGGCTCGACCGGCTTCTTCAGGCGGTTCATCTGCCGGACCACCATGAAGATCGCAAACGCGACGATGACGAAGTCCAGCACGGTATTGAGGAACAGGCCGTACTTCATGACCGGCGCACCCGCGGTCTGGGCTTCCGCGAGGTTGGCGTAGGTCGTGCCGCTGAGGTTGATGTAGAGCTGGGAGAAGTCCACCTTCCCCAGCAACAGTCCAATCGGGGGCATGATCACGTCGGCGACGAACGACGAGATGATCTTGCCGAACGCGGCCCCGAGGATGATGCCGATCGCCATGTCCATCACGTTGCCCCGCATGGCGAAGTCCTTGAATTCCTTGAACATGGATCCTCCGTCCAGCGCACGCGTCGCGCTGCACGAATGAAGGTCGGAAGGGTGGAGGCGGCGGTCGGAATCGAACCGACGAATAAAGGTTTTGCAGACCTCTGCCTTACCACTTGGCTACGCCGCCCCGGAATCCCGGGTGCCCCGCGAACCTCGGATCAGACGGCAGCCGCCAGTGGTTTCAGCACTGCGTCCTGATTCGCGTCCAGGCCGCAAAAACCACTGCGTCGGAGGAGTGGGCGGCGGTCGGGAAATGCACCCGACCGCCGCGCCCGATCGGATTGGAGCGGGAAACGGGAGTCGAACCCGCGACTTCGACCTTGGCAAGGTCGCACTCTACCACTGAGTTATTCCCGCTTGGAGCTAACCGGCTCAATTTGTGTGACTTCGACGCGAAATATAGCAGACGATCGGGGGGGTGTCAAGCGAGCCGCAACTTGCTCGCGCGACTCAGCGGCGCCCCTCGGAGGGACCCACGGCACCGATGAGATGCCGCACTCGCCAACCCACCGGTCGCCGCCGTTCGACGGCGACGACGTCGATCCGCGGCGTCATCCTGCGCAGCGGACTCTGCTCCGGGAGCGCGGCCAGGAACGCTTGGACCAGCCGCACGAGACGCCGGCACTTCACGGGAGTCAGCGCCTCCTCCGGCAGCCCGAAGCGCCGGCTGGATCGGGTCTTCACCTCGACGAAGACGAGTACTCCGCGCCGCTCGGCGATCAGGTCAATCTCGCCCAGCCGACCCGCTCGCCAGCCGCGGGTGAGCACCCGATACCCCTTGGCGCGCAGGTAGAGCCCTGCCAGCGCCTCCCCCCAGCGTCCCAGATCCCCTCGGTCCATCGGCGCACCGCGCCGGCCCGGCCCGCCTCCGCGGGAGAGGATAGACCCGAGCGTCGAGGAACGGAAGCAGCGTCGGACTCAGCGGCGCCGCCAGCGCATCCCGTGTGGAGTGTCCTCGAGCACGATCCCGCGTTCCGCGAGCGTGTCCCGGAGCGCATCGGCGCGGGCAAAATCGCGCGCCTCCCGTGCCGCCTGCCTCTCCTTCAGCAGCGCCTCCACGTCGGCATCGAGGAGCCGGGAGTCCCCCGTCGCCAGCCCGAAGACCGCGTCCACCTCGTCGAGCAGGGCCGCGAGCGGCGCGCGATCGTCGGCACGGACCTCGCCCCGGTCGTAGGCGCTGTTCGCCTCGCGGATCAGCTCGAACAGCACTCCCAGCGCCTCGGCGGAGTTCAGGTCGTCGTCGAGGGCGGCGTCGAATCGAGTCCGGGTAGCCTCCACCTGGCCGGCGAGCGGTGAGCGGCCCGCGGACGCGGGTTCGTGCTCGAGCCGGTGGCGGAACGCATCGAGTCGATCGAGCGCGGCGCGGGCCTGCTCCACCCCCTCGAGCGTGAAGTTGAGCGGCTTGCGATAGTGGACCGACTGCAGCAGATAGCGGATCGCGCGGGGGGAGAGGCCGCGGTCCAGCAGGTCACGCAGCGTGAAGAAGTTCCCGGCGGACTTCGACATCTTCTTGCCGTCCACGATCAGGTGCGCGCAGTGCATCCAGTACTTCACGAACGGGGCGCCCGTGGCAGCCTCGCTCTGGGCAATCTCGTTCTCGTGATGCGGGAAGATGTTGTCCACCGCCCCGGTATGGAGGTCAAACGCCTCCCCGAGGTACTTCATGCTCATCGCGGAGCATTCCAGGTGCCAGCCGGGCCGCCCGCGCCCGAGCCGGGTCTCCCACGCGGGCTCCTCGCTCTGCGCCTTCCAGAGGACGAAGTCGCGGACATCCTCCTTCTCGTACTCGTCCGAGTCGACGCGCTCCCCGACTTGCATCTGCCCGGGATCGAGGCGCGAGAGGCGGCCATACGACGGGAACGAGTCGATGCGGAAGTAGATCGATCCCTGGCTTTCGTAGGTGTTTCCGGACGCGCGCAGCCGCTCCACCAGGATCACCATCTCGTCGACGTGCCGGGTGGCGCGCGGATAGTGGTGCGCCGGCAGGAGGTTCAAGGTGCGCACGTCCTCGAAGAACCCGTGGATGTAGGGCTGGGTGTAGGCGTCGAGGGTGATTCCGCGCTCGCGACTGTTGCGGATCGTCTTGTCGTCGACGTCGGTCAGGTTCATCACGTGCAGCACCGTGAACCCCCGCCTCTCGAGCGTGCGGCGCAGCAGGTCCTCCCAGACGTAGGCGCGGAAGTTCCCGATGTGGGCGTGGTCGTAGACGGTGGGACCGCACGTGTAGAGCCCGACCTGTCCGGGGCGCAGCGGCTCGAACGGCTCGACGCGGCCGGACAGCGTGTTGTGGAAGCGCAGCATGCGTGGACCTGTTCCCCCGGTGCGGCTCTGACGAGCGCGCGGCAAGGTACGTCCGCCGGCCGGGAGTGTCAACCCGGGGGGCCCCGGTCGCTGCACCCTCCGGTCGGGCTATCGCACCACGAAGTCCGCGGAGCGCTCGACGTGCGCTCCGCTGAGCCGATCGACCACCTCCACGGTCAGGCGGTACTGACCGATCGGCCAGGCGGCGAGGGGGAAGGCGTAGCCATGGGCAGCCTCGACGCGGCCGATCATCTCGAGGGGTGGCCCGATGGGGCGGTACTCCCCCTGCTCGTCGCGGCGCGAGAAGCCGTAGCGCAGGTCGAGGAGCGGCTTGCCCGAGATGGCGTCCGTGCGCGCCTGGTAGACCTGGAAGTAGAAGGCGAACTCCTGATCCTGCGCGTAGGCGATCCCGGGCTTGGGAAGGACCCGCAGCGTCCCGAGCGTGAAGGGGGCCTTGAGGCTCGGGTTGGGGGCGCCGGCGACCGGCTCCAGCCGCTCGGCAAGGGTGATCGTCGAGAGGCCCAGGGCAGGTCCCTGCAGGTCCGGCACGTCGAGATCGACCTCGTAGCGCCCCACCTTCTCAGCCACCCGATCGTGGAGCGAGAAGCGCGCCTTGTAGCGACCCGGGGCGACCCCGCAGCCGGCCTGGAACACCAGGTAGTCGTGGATGCCGGCCCGCGGATTGTCGGCGCTGGGTACGAAATCCTGGTCTCGCTCGAAGCCATACCGAAGCTCCCCGGTCGCCGGGTCCTCGATGCGCGCGTAAACCGCGAGGTCGGGCCGTCCGCCGCCAGGGGTGTCGCGGTACTGCAGCGACTTCGAGCGCACGAAGACGCTGAGCGCCGCGTAGGTGGTGCCGTCGCTCGCCTTGTAGTAATCCGCGCGGGCGATCATCGGCACCTCGCCGAAGAGCGCCTGGGCGCTCACAATCTCGCTCAGGATGAGCTGGTCGGTCTGCTGCAGCCGCCCCAGATCCGCGAGCAGGGCCAACTCCGTCATCCCCGAGGCGACGCCCTGGGACCGGAGGTACGGATCGACCTGGCCGAGCACCGCTCCCTGGAGCGCGATCGTCGCCTCCGCCGTCCCCGCGGCGCCGCGCAGGTGGGCGGGCGTGTTAGGAGACAGGCCGCGGAAGACGTCGGCGTCCACCGAGGGGGCGGTCGAGATGCGAAACTCACCGGAGGTGTCCTTGGCGAACGCAATCACGACATTGGGACCGAGGTCCTTCGCCCAGGTGCTGCGGTACGTCCAGAGGATGATGCCGCGGTGCGAGCGAGCGACCTGCTCCTCCATGACGTCGTCGGGCGGGCCGAGGAGGATGTACATCTTGCCGCGATCGGTGATCCAGCCGTCGCGCGCCGTGTCGTCGAACAGGTCGTTCGCCGCCTGCACCCGGCGCCAGAAGACGTCGCGAAACTCGTTCTCCATCGTGGCCGGGGTCTGGTCGCGCCGCTTCCAGAATTTCTCGATGAAGCGACGGCGGTCGTCGTCGGCGGTCAGCGACTTGTACAACTTGGATTCATCGCGGGTCAGGAGGTAGCGGCACGGCCCCTCGCGCCACTCAGCGTTCGGCACGTCTCGACCTCGCGCCTGCGCCGGGGTGACGAGGATCGCCGCCAGGGCTGCGAAGACCAGCAGTCGGCGCTGCGCCGCGGGAACCGCGGGCGCGGCGCGGCGTCGGGCCGGCGGTTTCATGGCCGCAGACGGGGTTCCCCCACTCACCCCACCTTGAAGAACGCTTCGCGCTCCACGAACGCCCCGTTGAGCGAGTCGGTGACGGTGACCTTGAGCTTGTACTCCCCCTTGGGCCACCCCTTCACCGGGAGTTCGTAGATCTGCACCGCGTCCTTGACGCCCGTGAGCGGCGGCGCAGTGCCCGCCTTCGTGTAGCGCTCCCCGACCTTGCGGAAGAAGTTGTAGCTGATCTTCAGGTCCGGCTTGCCGTCCGTTCCCGGCGTGGGGTTGTAGACCTGATAGTAGAAGGTCACGGTGCCGTTGAGCGGCACGGCCGGGTCCACCCTGGGGATCACGCGGCGCTTGCCCAGGACGAACGGGCGCTTGAGATCGGACTTCGCGTCGGGTGCCGCCTCCGTGAGCTGCGTCAGCGTGACGCTGCTCAGCTGGATCTCGGCCGGAGTGAAATCAGGAACCACGATCTCCTCGACCCGGGTGCTCAGCTGCGCGCCGTCGGCCGTGGTGAAGCCGGTCACCAGCCGGTACGTTCCGGCGGCCAGGGCGTCCCCGGCCTGGAACCGCCGGCGTCCATCCGCGCCATCACTCGTCTCGCCGAACAGCACATCCGCGTCGTAGAGGAAGAGGTTCTTCGGGTCGGCCAGGTCCCGCAGCGCCACGATCGGGTGCAGCGACTTCGCATCCAGACCCGCCTCCGTTGCCGCGGCGTCCTCCAGGCTGAGCGTGACGGCAAGGTAGGCCCTCCCGTCCTGCGCCTTGTAGAAGTCCGACGTCGCCTGGAATGGCACCCCCGGCGCTCCCTCCCCTCCGTCGAGCGTGCGCAACAGGATGTCGCGCGGCACGGAACCGGTGGAGGCGGGAACTGCCGGCGCCGCGGCAGCCGGCGGCGCGGCGAGCGAGATCGCCTTCTCGGGGGCGGCGCCGGTCGGGAACTCCGCCTTCAGCAGGTTCAGGTCCAGGCCGCGAATCGCGTCGGTGGCGAGGTTCACCCGCGTCAACAGCCGGAAGGCGAGACCCTCCTGGGCGAACT
>Ga0137321_1000019_pt1 | contig 90946 bp, 85 predicted proteins | sample EasRivERMZT399_2_FD_104758 | JGI IMG/M metagenome (GOLD analysis project Ga0137321, IMG submission 104758) | Soil microbial communities from meander-bound floodplain in the East River, Colorado, USA - East River MetaG ERMZT399_2 | ecosystem: Environmental > Terrestrial > Soil > Floodplain ... | reverse complement strand
GAAAGAGGTGACTCATGTCCGTGATCGTGACGACGACGACGTTCTACACTGATCCGATGGGCAAAGACCGCGTACGATTCGATCTCGCCCGCGAGCTAACTCAACGTTCTGTGGCGGAGGGATATTCCATAGTTATCGTAGATGCGTCCCCAGAACGAACTGTGGCGGAACGCCTTGCATCAGATGGTGCTCTCGTGTTTGCCCAATTAGAAAAAGGCATGGGGGCCGGCCGTCGCCAAGTATGGCGTCATGCCAACGTGTTGATCAGGCCAGATACTCAAGGAAGTCTCTGGACCGAACCAGAAAAACCTGACATCGTCCGGTTCATCCCTGCCATGATCTCGCGTATGAAGGAAAAAAAGGCAAAGGTCATCATTCCTACCCGTAGCACGGCAAGTTGGGAAACGTATCCCGGCTTCCAGCGCGCTTCAGAACAGATCGCCAACCGAGTATACAACAACTTGTTCCAGCCAGAACAACTGTTGGATCCCATGCATGGGCCGGTCTTATTTACACTTGATGCGTTGCCCGCCTTCATAGACTTTAACCCCGCAGCATACGGGCTGCCCGACACCTATGTGCAGCACTATGTGCCGCCGTGGTACATGCGCCGCGAAGGCTGGAAGATTGCTGCCCTGGAAGTTGATTTCGTATATCCTCCCCAGCAAAAGGCGGAGGAAGAAACGACACAACTTGGGCTGATGATGGAAAAAAGACTCGACCAACTCGGGAAACTCGTGGATGCCTACTTCACGATCGCCCGAGAAACGAGTCGATAGACTCATCTCATCGGCCATACAGACCTCTCAAGGAAATTCGCGTTTGCGAACCTTGAGAGGTTTTTTTATAATTGGCGGAGCGGAGGGAGGAAGGAAAATTTATTTTCATTCCGACCGAGCGAACCAATTATATAAATTGCTCCGCAATTTATATAATTTTTCCAATCCAGCCGTAGTAGCGGGCAAAAACTGCTACAAAAAGTGCAGGGATTAACAATATATTGCCGGTTTTAATGGCAATGAGAGAGCCTTTGAAAAAATGCTTTTTAAACGGATGCAACAGAGATTGCATTTTCCTTTTGAGCGTCCACTGAGGACTATATTTTTTATAAAAATCATGATCTCCTGCTCCATAAAACTTCCAGCGGGCAAAAAATGTTTTGAGATTTAAATTCTGTTTTTCGAAAGAAATCTCATTCATTTTTTTGAGCGTATAACCAGCGTTCACTAGTTTTAAACAGAGAGCCGTATCATCTGCCCCTCCTTTTATATCTAAATCATAGCGAATTACCGAAACGATACTTTTTCTAAAGATACACGGCGTGCCTATGACATCAGTAAATCCGGTGACATTAAGCCACAACTCAAAAATTTTCTTTGTTGCCCACTCCCAGTAATTTTTAGTGGTTTCAATAATAGTTAATGGTTGTACGCCGGCCAGCTTCTGGTCATTCTCCATTTCTGAAACCATTTTCATCATAGTATCTCGGGGAACCATATTATCGGGCCCCACAAACGCCACAAGACTTCCTTTCACCGTATCAATACCCAACTGCCGAGCATATGATAAACCTCGCCGCTGATCAGAAACTATTTTGTCTGCGTATTTTGCTGCAATTTCCTTAGTGGCATCAGTTGAATCGGCATCAACGACAATCAATTCGCATTCAGGTGTTTCTTTTTTTATAGCCTTCAAACAATCTTCAAGCAAAGCCTCGGAGTTTTTGGTGCACACTACCACTGATACATCTTTTAAATTCATCTGTTTGCAATTAATACCTGGCAGACTTTTTCAATTTCTTCAGGGGTCGAGCTTTGATTAGACGGAACAAAAAAACCTTTATGGTGAATGCGTGTAGCATGAGGCAAAATTTGTTTGCCATATTTTTCTATCCAAAACGGCTGTTCTCCCATTGATCCTGCAATCAGTGGCCTTGATTCTATCCCGTTTTCCTCTAATGCTTGAGTGACTTTTTGCAAATTATCAGACAACAAGCCAATAGAAAACCCTGAAATTAAACTGGCATCACTTTTTTGAATCCAATAATGGTTTTCTAATTTTTCTTTGTAGCGGTGATAATTTTCAGATCTTTTCTTGACCGTTTCATCGAGTCTTTTTAGTTGCTCTAAACCCAAGAACGCATTAATGTCTGTGGAGCGGATGTTAAATCCAGGATAGTAAAAAGTAAATTTATCTTTAAAGTCATCAACGGAGTGGGACGCGCGGAGCTTCTCTGCGTACTCTTTTTCCATATCCCTTGTCCAGCCATGACTCCTTAAACCAAGCATAATATTATAAAGCTCCTGGTCATCGGTGACTACCATGCCTCCTTCCACTGTTGACATATGATGGCCAAAATAAAAAGAGAATGAAGACATGAGTCCAAAGTTGCCCACTTTTTTATTATTGTATTCGGTGCCATGAGACTCGCAGCAATCTTCTAAGAGTATCACGCCATATTTTTCGCATATTTTTTGGATTTCTGAAATATTGCTCGTGTGGCCTAATACATGTACCATCATCACTGCCGATGGCTTATGGGTTTTACATAGCTCTTCAAAATGCTTTACATCCAAACCCAAATTAGTGCTATCGCAATCGCACAGAATTGGTTCTAAGCCAAATTGCATCAGCGGAGACACATCGGTTACCCAGCTCACGGCCGGCACAATCACTTTTTTATTTTTGAGACGCTTTGCAACGATAAGAGCATATGTCATCAACATATTGGCTGACGAGCCGGAATTCACAAACACCGAATATTTATTGCCGTTCCACTTGCTCCATTCCTTTTCAAATTGCACAGTAAGATCACCCTTGGTCAGTCGCGGGTTTGTCAAAAGCCATGCAGAAAGTTTTTGCACATCTTCAAAACTAATCGTGTCTTTTATGAGAGGTATTGAATATTTTTGTGTCATGTTAAGCGTTGGAACCCTTTTTGAGCTACAGGCCCTTTTAATAGTTTTTCAACGTTATTTTTTTTGATTGCTTCAGCTAGTATTGCAAACACTCCATCAACTGCTTTTAAATATACTTTTATGTGGTTTTCTTTAAAAGCGTACGTCATGTAGAATCCCCCTGAAACCAGAAAACCTTTCTTGAGCATTTCCTGTCTAAATAACGTCATTATCGCTTGACCTCTTTCTCCGTAATTAAAAGAAAAGTGAATTAAGGGAGCCAATCCCTCAACGGTAACATCTAGATTTTGTTTTTTGGCAGCCTCTCGCAACCCCTTGGCCACTAAGTTTCCCATTTTGGCCAAATGCGTTGGAACTTTCTTTTGTATCATCTTTTTAATGGTGGTTAAGGCCGCCACAAAACCCACGCGCTCCGTCCAATACGAGCTACTAATAAACGTAGTTTGAGCTGCTTCCATAACATCTGTTTTTCCAATAATTGCAGCCATGGCAAACCCATTACTAACCCCTTTGGCAAAAACGGCAATATCAGGATTTACTCCGTACACCAAGTGTGCTCCGCCATTGGTCAATCGCCATCCAATCGTAATCTCGTCAAAAATTAATACTGCCTTGTATTTTGTGGCAATATTTCGCACCTTCTGCAAAAAATTACTTTTAGGCTCTTGATGGCGAATCGGTTCCATGACAATCACCCCCACATCCTTATTTTTTTTCATGATGTTCTCTAGCTCTTCTATATTGTTGTAGTGAAAGGGGATAGCGGTTCCTTGCAAGCCTCGCGGTACGCCGTTTGGCTCTAAACCAGGCAAAAGATGGCCATCTAAATTTTTGTCACCCGCCAAGTTCGCCGCCAAATACCAATCGCTCCAGCCATGATAGCCGCAAAACGCTATTGTATCTTTCCCTGAAAATGCGCGGCCGATTCTTACTGCCACGGCCATGGCTTCCCCGCCTGTTCTCGCATATCGTGCTTTTTTCGCCCACGGATGGAGTTTAAGCAACAACTTTGAAAGTTCAACCTCTTCGGGACAATTTAGGGTAGATACGACACTTTGGTCAACTGCTTTTTTTACCGCCTTGTTCACATCAAAATCAGCGTACCCCAACAGAGAAGCCCCAATACTTGAGAGCGTATCAATATATTTATTGCCATCTAAATCCCACACCTCAACACCTTTTGCTTTACTAAAATACGCTGGCCATTGGTCAGGTAAAAACATCTCTGCCCGTTTTGACAGAAGCTGGCTTCCTCCCGGAATTATGTTCTTAGCTTCCTGCCACAGTTTTAGTGATTTGGTCGGCTTTTTATGCGTCATTTTTTAGTGACTTTGAATATCCCTCATTTCTCGTAATGCCTTGATTAATATCCATCAAAGCAGGCTCCTTTTTTATAAGATCCAAGATATCTTGCATTAAAAATATTTTTTGGCTGCTATACAGTCGCTTATAAACTTCCCGAATAAATTTTAAATCTTTTTCTTCATCAACCGTCCAGCGCATAAAGGAAAGATCTTCTTTGTTCTCAAATGATTTTACTTTAAATAATTCTGTATGCTTCCATATATAGGGGGTTGCGTGCTCTCGTTCAGAACCAAGGCTGGCCTCCTTCCATGCTTTTTCTAGAGCGGAAAATGTGAAAACTTCTGCATCTAAACCATCAGGGTAAGTAGCTTTGGGATAGGCGGTGCTTACGTAATCATACGTATTCTTGGTAAAAAAATCTACCACGCTGTCTATGATCTCTGGGTCAGCTACGGGACAATCTCCGGTAATCCTGACAACAACATCGGCATTATATTTTTTCGCCGCCTGATAATAGCGATCCAACACATCATTCTCGCTTCCCCGAAAACACTCTACTCCTGATGAAGTTGCCAAAGATGCTAGTTGATCATCTTTTGGTGAGTCGGTTGTAGCAAGAACAATTTTATCAACATTTTTGGCGTGCTTGACTCGTTCAACAACATGCCAAATCATCGGCTTGCCTTCTATCTGCTCAAGCACTTTCCCTGGCAAACGAGTAGATCCCGTCCGTGCCTGAATAATAACTACAATATTTTTATCAATTGACTTTTTCATAAATGTATATTATTATATCGCATCGCCCGCTCTTTCCCAATTTTACCACAGGAGGACCTATGGAACTCTGGCATGGCCTTGTATTAGGATATATTCTCATTGCGTACTGCATACATCGTTACTTAGTAAAAAGAGTCACCCAACAGTCATGGGATCAGAAATTCTTCTCCAAGTACTTCCTTTGCGCACTAATGGCAGTCGCCCTAACCATATCATTGGGCCAGTTTACTATCAATTGGCTTACCTTGAGCATCTTTGGCTTAGGGTTTGTTAATGGCTGGGGAGCTTGGTGCCAATGGAAATCAATTGCCATTAACCAAAGCCGAACTGCTATTTGCTCTGTCTTTGATGATGTGATCGCTATGAGCCTGAGCTATGTGTTCTTTAACGAAGCACAATATCTCAGCTATATCGGTGTAGCTGGAATCGTGCTCGTAGCGTATTCGGCAATTATGATTGGTGTGGACGATTACTGCCGACAAGAGCAAACCAATCAACCCAAAAAGTTACCTCTGTCTTTTTACGGATACGTATTGTTCTACAGCGTGGTCTGGGGAGTGGCCAATTTTCTCATCAAGTGGTACGGCCTAGAAAAGAATGTTCCCGAAGGAACTTTTCTAGCCCACTGGTATTGCGGAGCTTTTCTTGCCGCGGCAATCATCGTTTTAATAAACTCCAAAAAAAGCGGCGTTGGTGTCAAAAAGGAATTATTTGCCTGTTTTAAAATGGAAAATCTCTGGTGGGGCGGACTTATAGCTCTCTGCATCGGAACATGTCTGTATATTGAATACCAGCTGTATCAAATTTCACCCATGATTATCGTTGCCCCAATATTCATGGGAGCAGAAGCAGTTCTTCCTGCGCTTATCGGCTTATATATTTTCAGGGAAATCAAAGAACTTGAACTAAGAGACAAGATACTTATGGCAGGAGCTCTGATTGGCGGTATTTTTATCGCCGTAAGCTACTGATCCACCACCCTCAATCCTCTGCGCACGCGCGTCGAGGATTTTTTATTTTGTCAAAAAAACTATCTTTAAAAATGCTTTCAAAATTTTCAAATTTGCTTTCAATTTTTTAAAATAAAATCGGGATGTGTCGCGGCGATCAGCAACTATAATCGGTATTTTCTTTACCATAAATCCTCTCTTTATTGCTTCAACCGTAAGTTGGGTTCCAATAGACTGCAGTGTATCGAAATGTCCTACCACTTCATATACCTTTCTACTATAGGCTTTCAGTCCACAGAGCGGATCTTTAATGCCAAAGAAAATGCGTGTATAAAAAGCAAATAGTTTTTCTGCAACATGGGTAAGTTTTTGCCGCTGGCCAATTACTACATCAGCTTGTCCCCCTGAAATAAGACTGGTTAATCGAGGAATGTCTTCTGGGTTATGCTGTCCATCGGCGTCACAGGTAACAAAAATGTCGGCGCCTCGCTGTGCTGCCTCTCTAAAACCATCTTCAAGAGAAGCATCGTATCCTTTATTTTGTTCATGGCGTATTACTATCGCCCCTGCACCCGTGGCTTTTGCGGCAGTTTGGTCTGAAGAATTGTCGTCAACAACAATAATTTCTTGTGCAAACTGGGCCGATTTCTTCACCACCGTTTCAATGGTTTTTTCTTCGTTAAACGCGGGGATGATGATAATTACTTTTTTAGATAAGGTCATCTAATTTAATAGGTTCTCCCGCCATAATTGTCCGCTTTGATTGTCTTCCTAAAATATCTTTTGCCTGCGGAGGCCGTAAAAACAACGCTGGCCTCAAAAATTCAATTCTGTCTGATGATATTTTTTCACCCTCCTTGATAGTTTCTTTTGCGTAAATACCTCGCCGCTGAATCACTACTGTTTCTACCTCAGAATTCTCAATTTTCTTTTCTCCGCTCCCCATGGCTTTTTCCAAAGCCCGTATCGCGTCAACCATTTTTTTAAGAGTTCCAATGGGAAGAGCAAATGGGTGATCAGGCCCTTTGCGGGTAATGTCATCGGTGAAATGTTTTTCAATGACAACTCCCCCCAATGCCACCGCAGCTAAGGGGACCGTAATGCCTTCAAGGGGATCATCTCCCCCGCCTGCTTTGCTCGTGGTGTGGTCTGAGTACCCCACTTCAAAACCAAACATATTTTTAAGTGTCACCATTGCTTTCAAATTAGCATCTGCTATCGGTGAAGGATAATTAGTAATACACTGCAAGAGAATAATTTGATTATTTCCCGCGTCAGTAACAGCTTTCACCGCTCTCTGTACATCTTCCAATGTGCAGGCGCCGCAGCTAATAATCATGGGCTTTCCCTTTTTCGCCGCATATGCCAAGAACTCCACATTATCTATTTCTCCCGCTCCAAATTTAAATGCCGGCACCCCAATTTCATCGAGCAAATCAACCGCCTCTTTGTCATAGGGACTTGAGAAAAAATCAATGCCAATTTCCCGGCAATATTTCGCCAATTCTTTTACCCATTCGCGGGGAAATTCCGCCTTTTTATACACTTCAACAACCGGCTTATCCCATTTAGATTGGAAAGCAAGTTTAAGGCCATCAAACCCTTTCTGAGAAACAATTTTCGAAGCAAGAAAATTTTGAATTTTATAGGCATCAGCCCCCGCCTCTTTCGCTAATCGAGCAAGCATTTTGGCGCGCTCTAAATCTCCGTCGAAGTTTGAACCGACTTCAGCGATAATATAGACTGGATGCCCCGCCCCGATGGTTCGATACGTTGTTTGTGGTATTTTGATCATATGAATTTATTTATCACGAATTTTTTTACTAATTTTTAAGGTGACCAGTATCATTAATAATCTGAACAACAGGCGTTTTCTTTTCAAAAATTTCTAACATACTTATAGAGGCATTATCAACTTTATAGGTCTTGCAATTTTCATTAGTAATGCTTTTATTAAAGATTTTTAATAAAAGCATTGTAGAAACCCCTCCATGACTTACTAAAAGTACCGTATCATCCTTATGCTTTTTTATTATTTTTTTAAAAGAATTTTCAACACGACTATATAATTCAAAAAGAGACTCTCCGCCAGAAGGTTTAAAAATATGAAAAGGCAATGAAGATTTTTCCACATCCTGATAATATTCGGTACTTTTCCTTCCCTCATAGATTCCCAGATTCCTTTCTCTTAACCACTGAGCAGAAACCAGTTTAGCAGACGATTGGAAACTCATTACTTCTTCGGCGGTTTTAAGCGCTCTTTGCAAATCACTTGAATAGATAACATTAATTTTTTCTTTTTTAAGTCGTCGTGCTAATTTTTTCGCTTGCTCTATTCCTTTGTTATTGAGAAAACTATTAATTCCTTGGCCCTGAAGGAGCCCTTTTACATTTTCTTCTGTTTGACCATGGCGGACAAGTATTAACTTCATATTAAGACTTTAGGTATTTATTTTATTCAGTATTTTTTCTATTTCACTTTCAAGCGAGGGCATTTTCCAATTCATTTTTTCACTCGTGTAATCGGTATTGAGCCACATTTGTTTTGGCCGTACTGCCCCAGCCAAGCTATCAATACTGGCATACTCCACCCTACCACTATATTTAAATTTTTCCATGACTATCTTGCCGATATCCGCTTTTGATAATACGGTGCTGCTGCCTACATGTAAAATTCTTTCTGGAGGCTCTTTTTCAATAATGTTTTCTATAAACTCCGCGATGGTCCAATTACTCAGGGGATTTACCATGGCATCAGTAAATAACTTCATGTCTTTGTTGGCTTTTACTGAATCTACCAGCCATTCAAAAAAATTCTGCCCCCGCGAACCATCAGGGTGTACCCCTATAATGTTAATCCGCAAAACCAACCCTTTTTCATATGATAAAACCGCTTTTTCCCCTTCATGCTTGGTAACGTTATAAAAATTTTTGGGGGAAGGCGCATCCGTTTCCTTATAATTTCCCTCTTCTCCTGAAAACACTGATACCGTTGAGATATAGAGAAGTTTTGCACCATATTTTTGCGCCAGATCTCGCACGTTCTTGGTGCCATCAACATTTACCTCTCGACATAATTGTTGTTCCTTTTCACACTGGTTTACATTGGTCATGGCGGCAGTATGGATAACCCAATCTATATTTCCTTGAATCTTGTAATTTTTAACTGCCTCGCTATCGGCAATATCTACTTCAATATCATATACGTTATACTGCTGTTGCAGTACTTTTTTAAGGGTCGATCCCAACAAACCAGTGATCCCTGTAATTACGATATTTTTTCTTTCTTCCATAAACTGGGAAATATGATGTTCTTTTCAATATTTACAAATGCCTTTCTTAATTCCTCAATACACCGAGGGTCAATAGCTTGCCCAGTAATATCAATATTATTCTTGAGCTGCTCAATGGTATCAACGCCAAACACTACATGATCAATATTTTTATTGTGTAAAGAAAAGAGCAGTGCTGCCTGTTGCCTGGATATATTATATTTGGCAATAATAGCATCAAATACTTTTAAATGAGGTTTAACATTCTCCAAGTGCAGTGGGATTTTTTCGCCGTCCATAAAAAATAATCCTTGCAAAAATGCGCTGCGGGCAAAAACTGTTTTGCCATTCTTTTTGGCTAGTTCAAAAAAACCACTTTTTTCCAGGCGCTGATCAAAAATATTATAGGGACCCTGAATATAATCTATTACACCCAATTCCGCTGCGTAGAGTGCATCTGACTCTTCATAAATAGAAACTCCTATATTTTTTACCAGCCCTGATTCTTTTATTTTACAAAGCGCGTCAATAACATTCTTATCCCGCACGTACTCTGGTGTATGCAACAGATACCCATCTACATATTCTCTTTTAAGTCGCGCAAGGGATTCTTTAAGATTTGCAGAAATAATTTCATAGACTTTCTCTGTGTTGTCTGATTCAGAGATCACATTGGGCTGCAACTTAGTAATAATCTGAATACTTTCGTCAAAGCGATGATTTTGTAAAAATTCTCCTAAAATTTCTTCAGCATTGCCGTAAGCATGGGCAGTATCGAAAATTCTAATTCCCTTTTCAAATGCATATTCAAGAATATGAAGAGACTGCTCGTGCGACGGTTTACCCAAAGAATTATTAATGCCATATTCAAGGCCCAACTGGACTGTACCAAGCACTAACTTATGTACTAAGTTCATGAAATTAGCTTTCGAGGGTATGAATATAGTTCTTGTCGAGCCATTGGGTGTTATTTCCACTAGAATAACTAAAATTCTGGGCGGGAGCTTTGGCGTCTTTGTGGTTCCCGGTGTTCCAAAAGGCAAATTGCGGCTCAATAACAAAATGGTCATCAAATTCTTTAGAATGAGAAGATTCTTCCTCCGTCAAAAGAATTTCGTGAATTTTTTCCCCAGGCCGCAAGCCAATTATTTTTTTGCGAGCCTCGGGGGCTACTGCATCAGCTAAATCAGTAATTTTCATGCTCGGGATTTTAGGGACAAATATTTCCCCGCCCTTCATGTTTTCAATGCACTGTATGACGAATTTAACGCCTCCCTCCAAAGTAATCCAAAACCGCGTCATGTCTTCATGAGTAATGGTAACCTCTCCATTTTTTTTCTGCTCTTTAAAGAGAGGAAGAACGCTTCCCGAACTTCCCATGACATTTCCATAGCGTGAACAGCTAAAAATAGTCCTTTTACCGGCGGAATAACTGTTGGCCTGCACAAACAGCTTTTCAGCAACCATTTTGGTTGCCCCATACAAATTCACCGGCTGAACCGCCTTGTCCGTGCTGATATTAATCACTTTTTCTACGCCGCTGTTGATGGCCGCGTCAATTACATTAGTTGCTCCATCAACGTTGGTTTTTATGGCTTCAATGGGATTATATTCGCAAATAGGCACATGTTTGATGGCCGCCGCGTGGACTACAATATCAGCGCCGTTCATGGCTCTAACAAGTCTATCTTTATCTCGCACGTCTCCAATAAAAAACCGCAGCCGATCATCCTGAAACTTGCGCTCCATCTCTACCATGGCATGCTCGCGGTTATCGTAGACCCGAATGCTTTTGGGTTTGTGTTCCTTGAGGGCCACCTCTATGAATTTCTGGCCAAACGAACCGCATCCCCCGGTAATTAAAATTGTTTTAGCATCTAATATCATAATTATGAGTTTAGTAAACAATGTTCTTTTGCGTCTTTTCTCAAAATTTCAACTGCGAATTTGCTATAATTTTTCGGCTTACCCTACGGGTAGGCCTCATAATTCTATCAAATTCTCGTTCTGAAATTTGGCAAAAATCCATCAAAAACATTATTTACTAAGCTCATTGGTATTTTAAAATTAAATCAATTGCTTTACTTTTCACCTGTTTTTTGAGCAATTTCGTGTTTGAGATAACACAATGTCCGCCAATCTTGCCCTTGGGAGCAGAAAGGACAGGCCGTATTACATGATCCATGCCCAGTTTTTTGTATCCCTCATTATACGTGCGATTAAAATCTGAAATTGCGTCATCAAAATTAACGCCGAGCTTATCGCACATTTTTTTCATTTCTCCGTGCCAGGCAATCGCAACGCCGTAATAAGTGGTATCAAGCAATTTTCCCAATTCAGTGGTTGCTGAAGAGGGGAATACCTTTGTTTTAATGCCCAGGCTTTGCAAATGTTTTTGCGCTGCGAGCCCCGCCTTCTTATTATCTGCGCCAATATATTTTACAAATGTTTTAATGCCTTTATGTAAATGAGGATGTACTCCCCGTACGGGACTATGAACAGTGGTACTGCCAAGTTTTTTTGTAGTGCCTGGAACCACTGTTGAGTGAATAATAGTCAACTTTGCTCCGCTCTTTTTTATTTCTTTTTTGACAATGCTCACGAATTTTTCCGACCAGGGGATGCAGACATGTAATATATCGAGATCCAAAAGACCGTCATCACGCTTGAGATCTTTAACGAGAGGGCGTGTATAGAAACGAGCAATAGCCTGCCCAATTTCTCCATATCCTAAAATACCGATTCTTACCATTTTTTAATAATACGTTCAATTTTATTACGCAGATTAAAATATGCTCGATATACCCGTGACTCTAGTTTAGGGGAAACGAGCATGAGTATTTCATTACCCCATATTCTATATTGACCCGAAACTTTATAGGCTTTAATAATGCCGGTCTTGAGCATCCGTTTCATGGTGCTCTCTGAAACTTTTAAAAAATCCCGTGCTTCTTTGGGAGTATAAATCTTATATGGTTTTATCTCTTCGGTCATATAAACCTATACTAACCTCTAGAAAGACAGGTGTCAACCCTTCACCTAAAGCTCTTTTAGGTGAAGGGTCAATAGGTGTCAAATAGGCTCAAATTCATTCAAAATATCTTGATTCTAGGGGCTTATCAATGACTAACTTTTTAAATTGTTAACACTTTTAATGAGCCATGAGGAACTTTGCACCTTTCCACCCCCTACTCCACTAATGACTTTAATGCCATACTTTTGACACACCTCTCGTTCATTCTCAGGAATGTTATCTATGTTCCGATCACCCCCTTTGGCAAAATATAATTCGCCTTGGTATTGCTGGGCAATAGCTTCCAAACTTTTGGCAACGGTCCCATCTTGATCAACAGAGAGAAATACTGCGTCCACTGGTTTGAGATTTTCTATAATTGAGAGTCGCTCTTTTTCTGCCATGAAGGGAACTGATCCTTTTGTTTTTACCTGATTATCATTATTGACGATCACCACCAAAAAATCGCCGATTTTTTTTGAATCTCTTATTAAGTTTAAGTGTCCCACGTGAACAGGATTAAAAAAGCCCGAGGTAATCACTACTTTTTTCATACTATTTTTCTACCACACCTTACAAAAATATTCAACCACCCCTCTATTTGACAATCTACTGTATTTATTTAAGAATAGTACTATGAAAACCAACTCAAGCAATATATTTTATCGTATATATCTCGCAGGCTTTTTTATTATTTTGGCACTCCCTCTCTTAAACTGGCCGATTTATTTTTCTCCCCCCAATTGGTCTAAAACTTTGGTATTTCAGATAGTCTTCTCTGTTATGCTTTTTGTATTCTTATGTCATATGCTTTGGTCCCGATGGCACATAGAGCAAAAACTGTACCCAATCAATAAGACTAATGTGGCCTTCTGGCTTTTATTAGGACTCTTTGCCGCTCAACTGCTGGCAACTATTTTCTCATTAGATTTTCGGCATAGTTTTTTTGGTTCTCCGTACCGAGGCGGAGGTTTTATAACGTACGGCTTCTATATTTTATTTGCCGCACTATCATTTTTAGTCATTAAAAGTAGGGATTGGCGAAAACTATGGAATTTTTCTATATTCGTAGGAGTGCTCGTTTGCGTACTCGCGATTATTTCACGACTTGGACTTTTTAGCAACTTTCTTATTGCTCGAATAGATAACATATCTTCAACAATTGGAGGTCCTAACACCTTAGCCCTTTACCTCATGCTGCTGGTCTTCCCTACCTTAAGCTACGCCATATCGGAGAAAAAGATCGTGAAAAAAATTCTGTATTTTGCATCTTTTCTTTTATTCTGCTTCATTATTTTCTTAACCATCAGCCAAGGAGCCTACTTGGGATTGGGAATGGGAATGGTATACTTTTTATTCTTTTTCCCTACAAAACATTTTAGTGACACGACAAGAAAAAAAATACGGCGTATTAAAATCGCCGCAGTCGTATTAATGGTAGTAGTCATAACCGGAATTGTCTTTATCAAAAGTAACCCCCAATACTCTCTGAACAATCAATATCTGTTCCATCACCTGACAACGTGGAAAATAGACCAATCCCGCCTTTCTACCTGGCAAGTATCCATCAAGGCTTTTTTAGACCGGCCTATCTTGGGCTACGGACCTGAAAACTTCAGCATCGGCTTTGATCAGAATTACGACCCTTCCTTGCCGCTCTTGGAAATGGAACCTGATACGCCCGCCAGTTGGTGGGATAAAGCTCATAACTTTGCCATCAACTTGCTTGTGGAAACGGGCATCGTAGGATTTGCTGCTTTTGCATTGCTTTTTGGCTGGATATTCTGGAGGTTACACAAAATGACTCATCAGAAAACAGACCAATCCGATCAACGCTATACAGAACATAACCCCTTAATTACCCATGGAATACAAACCGCACTCATTGCATACTTTTCAAACCTCATGTTTAACTTTGAAAATTTTTCTTCGTATATTTTGGTGTTCCTTATTGTCGGTTATGCATTGTATTTGATGGTGCCTCAAGCGTCTCTGCCAGACCAAAAACAGGCGAATGTATCAAAAGGAGTAATGATAAAAAACTTTTTATTCAGAAAAAGGAAAATTATTGCAGGGAGCGCTTTTGTCTTTTTATTATGTTTTCTCTGGTTTTTTACTATAAAACCATTCAACACAAACGCCCAGATTAATAAAGCCCTCTATCTTTCTGGTACAAGGAGATGCAATCAAGGATTATTTATCATGAATAAGGAATTAAAAAAGCATTCGATAACGAGCGGATATTTGAGAATAAAATATATTGATGTCATAAAAAACTGCATACAATTCTATCCTGAGAATGACGTAACATATGCAAAACTTGTGATTGATGCCTTGAAAGAAAATGTATCTATTATGCCCCACTACACGAGAAACTGGCTGATTATAGCGGCCTTTAATAATATACTCATAACAGGGGAGGAAGATCTGGAGAAAAAAAATGAACTCATCAGTCAAAGCCGAGAATACCTTAAAAAAGCCGAGGTATTAAGTCCTGGTCGCCATGAAGTATTAGTAGAAACTATTAACTTATATCTTTTTGAAGAAAACTACGAATTAGCCAGACAAATATCAGAAAATTGCACACAAGAATATCCTGACTTTAATAGTTGTTATTGGTACCTGGGACTTTCACAAATTTACCTGTCTCAGGGAAATGAAAGTTTACTTCAAGAAGGAAAGACGAACATGGAAAAAGCACAGAAAATGAAATATTCTCAACTTTCTAATTACTCCTTAGCTCAACTTGCATTCTTATACATAGGCCAAGCTAACTATAAGGAACTTGAGTGGGTGTACCAAAAACTCACAGAGTATAATCCTTATAATCTAAGATATTTTGCGGGGCTGGCATTAGTATACAAAAAAAATGGCAAGCTTGAAGAATCAAGACAAGCTTTAAAAAATTTGCTTTCTTCTCAATCTGATGAATTAGCCATAGAAAAAGGTTTGGTCGAAGAAGGAGAAGCTATTACTTTGCTCATAGAGAATATTTTAGAGCTTAAGGAAAGCAATCCTACCTACCATACAACTTTGTATCAGCTGCAACTTGAATTAGGAAATTGGGAAAAGGCGCGCAAAGAAGCAGAGAGATATTATGAGTTATATATTCAGCAAAATCCCACACTCACCTCTGAGGCAAAAAGCAAATTGAACGCAATGCTTCTGGAAATAGAAAAACAAAGGAATAAATAAAAGCTCTCCGGTAATGTAAACTAAGAGGAATAAAAACAACGAGGCCGGGTCTCGTTGTTTTTATTCTAACGCTATATCCTTAAACTTATTCACTTCAACTTTATATTTAAGCCACATTTCAATCTCTTCTTTGCAACCATTAGCCCCATCAAATAATTTAAGAAAAAAATCCTTTTTAATAAACGAGCAATTAGTTCCCCTCGCTACATAATCTGGATAACTAGACCACTGGTACTCCTTTATAAATTGCCTTAATTTTGCAAAATTTTTTATACCATTTTCTTTCCAGCCAGGTTCAATTAAACCAACTGGGTTAGTATTTACATACACGAAAACATTCTTCAATTGGTCGTCTGTTCTTACTAAAACCGCTTTGAATCTACCTTGAAAAAGAGACCCTACTCTTTGATATTTTTTGTTAAAATAATAAGAATAACCACCAAGTTTATTCATAAAATTACTTACTCCGTTTTCTTTTACTTGCTTTACTAAAAGATGAAAGTGGTTGTCCATGAGTGCAAAAGAGTGAATTTCTACCAGCGGATCTTCAGATTTATATTCGCTGATTACCAACGAGGCCGGGTCTCGTTGAGACCAAAAGCCACGCATACTCCATTGTGCATGATTGCTATCATTAAAAACCATTAGGCTGTTTATGAATCTTAGCCTATCTTCATCGTCTAAGAATATCGTTCTTTCTTCTATTCCTCTATTCAATACATGATAAAACTCATCGTTAGCAAACTGCACTTTTCTAATAGCCATATTTTTAACTTTTATTCTATTCTTGCCAGAAACAAATACTATAGAAATTTGTGTGAATAATTAGGAAACAACGAGGCCCGGCCTCGTTGATACGCTGTAAACCAAAAAGCCCCCGAAGGGGCTTTTTGGTTATTCCGAGTTTCGCCGGAGCGAAACGAAGAATTACTCAAGCTTAAACTAAGACTATGATTGGTCTAAGTTCAAGAATACCTGAGGTGTCTTAAAGTCACCTAAGTTATAAGTGAAGTTAAGAGTAGCGTCTTGGTCTGATGTATCCCACATCAAATCCGTAAGAACCATATCTACCAAGGCATCAGAAGCCGCAGTAGCTAAGGCAGTAATAGTGAATCTTTCTGTTTCACCTTGAGCAACCTTAAGCGCGTTGCTACCATCGGTACAACCGGTGTTGCAAACGATGCTTGAAGTTGTCAATGTTGGAGAACCAGTAAAGTCAAGATCTGACTCAGTAGCTCCACCTGAAGCATCTGGGGCAGTTTCGTCGATGTGGATATCTCCGTCCCATGCGGTTACATCAAAGACAATCTTTAATGTGCCTTGGTCATGGTCTGAAGAGTTTGAGACATCTCCAGCATGGCTTATGACCGCTGAAGTGCTGACCAATGTAAGGGTGAATCCAACATCTCTAAAGACTACGAATTCTCCCAAAGCTGATCCGCTAATTTCAGATGAAGTAAGCTTCTCGCCGGTATTGTCCTTGGCGATAACAGCTCCATCTAATATGTTAGCTGCCATTTCGGCTTTGATTTCATCACCTTCATCCAAGTTTCCTGTTAGATCTTGAACGTCAATTCTAACCTGGAAGCTGTCTTTGGTGTCTTTTACAACGGTGAAATCAAGGTCATCAAAGGTTACCGCTCCGCCGTCTGCAACGGTTTCAGAGCCAAGCTTTGTGCTTCCTCGGTACAAATGAGCAGTCTTTATCAAGTTTGACTCAGTTGTGTCACCTGAAGAAGTAAGTATTACGGGGAATTCTTCAACTTTGACATCAGATCCTTTGGCTTCCATTGTGAAGGAAAGGACAGCAACGTCATCGTTATCTGAAGTTCCTGACTTTGCGTTGACAAGGTGAGCTTTATTGATAGTCTTATCCTCGTCTTTTAAGGCAACCTTCAATTCAACTGAGTTTGCGGTAAGCGAAGTTGCAAAGTTGAATGTTTGCTCAACGCCAGTCAAAGCATCAGTGGTAACATCGGTTGTTTGTGCTTGGGTTGTAGTTACGCCAGCACCGTCAAGAAATCTGATAGATGATATGCTAATCTGCCAATCATCTGAATCGCTATCGCCAGTATCAATGCTGTTGTTAGATGAAACAGCAATATAGAAGGTATTCTTTACACCTTTCTTGATAACGGCATTAGAAGTGCTAACGCTCTTCTCCCAAAGATTAGTAGTGGAAGCATCAGAAAATTCTGATACGTTTGCTGTTCCAATTTGAGTGCCTTCCATCCAGAGAGTTACCTCCTTCATGTAATCATCCATATCTCTGGAATCAGCTGCAGTTCTCTGATAAGCCTGAACTTTCATAGAAGTTATGGCTACATCCGAGCTAGAATCAGCTTCGACTGTAAATGCGACTACCTTTACGTTATTTGATCCTTCTCCAACATTAGTAGAAGAATACGTTGAAAGGCTCGCTACGGTAATGTCACCAGCTCCACCGGTCAATCCGACAGGTGAGGTTGGGGTTCCAGGAACTCCTGGGGTCACCATTGAATTTACTTTAGCTCGTGTAATTGGGCCAAAATATCCTACTGCTGGAGAAATTCCGTTTGCAGCTTGGAAAGCTGCAACAGCTGCTTTGGTTTGCATACCAAAGTATCCAGTTGCTCCTGCAGGGATTGAGTAACCCTTACCAATAAGCCAATTTTGAAGAGCCGTTACATCAGCTCCACTTGAGCCTACGGTGAGGTTCATGCTAAAGGTGTATGACATGCTTGTTCCTTGCAATGTGGCGATTTGAGCCAACAATGCTTGGACCTGCGCCTGTAAATCTGACAATATGTCAGCTTTAGCAACTCCAGCGGGAGCAACCATAGCAGCCATGGTCAAAAAGACTGTGGCTGTAACAATTGTTTTTCTTATATTCATTTTGATTTTTTTATTTGTTTTAATTATTCTCTCTTTTTATCATCGGCCGACCATATTCACCCGGTTAAATAGCCTTATAGGCTAATTCGCCAGAGGCGAATTATTTAACTGGGTAAATCTGTTAAATCCCAGAATAGGGTGCTCGCAGAGCGAGCATATAACTTAGTGATATCGCGGTCTTACGTATTAACAACGATTTTCATTTCGTTACGTTCTCACCCCGCGAATTGTTTAACAGATAACGATGTTTTGGACGTTTTTTCGTCCCGCACCTAATCTAAGTAATTTACATTAGGTGCGGGACGAGGCGAATACTCTTACTCGCCTAATTGTTCGTTACCCTGATCTTTTACTTCTGGTTGATCTATGGTTGTCTCCTCTTCTTGCGCGTTCAATTCTGCATTAAGCATTAAAATGCTTTCAAGCCCGTCAGCATATTGCTTTTTTTCGTATACCAAATGTACAATCCCCTCTACTGATTTTTGTTGATCAGGGGTAAGAGTGGCCTTTTCTAAATCATAAATTAATTGCTCGTCGATGGTTTTGAGCAAGTCATCTGAGGATTCTTTTAAATCTTCATCATCAATAACACTTAGATATGTTTTGGTATTGCTAATCTCTGATGCAACAGTTTTAGCTAAATTAGGGTCTTTTTTAATTGAATCAGTTAAAGTTTCCACTGCCACTTTAGCTTCTTGTATTGCTCCATCAATTTTTTCTGTTTGGTCTCTTTTTACCACTTCTGCTAAGTTTACCGATTTTTCCTTAAATGCCTTCATATTGTCCTGCAATTCAGCCTGAAGAGCCAACAGGGAAGCGGTAGCATTTTCATTGGCAACTTGTGTCTGTTGAAGAGAATAAAAGTTCGTGAAACTATAGACACCCAAGGCAACAAACAGTAAAACAGCAAAAGAGTAGGCTAACTTTCGTTTTCCATAGATTAAGGAAATAATACCCGGCATTGTCCATACATAATCTCCTTTTCTCGCAGGAGTCTCTTGTGCAGGAGCAGCGCCTAAGATATTTGTCTTAACCGAAGAAACCCACTGTTGATTGGGTTTAATTTCCTTTAATGCCTGAATCTTAGAAATGAGTTCTTTTTCCTGCATTATATTACGATGTCGTAAAAATGACCCTAAATGTTACACTTTTAATGCTCTTTTAATGAATACTATTTTAAAATGCTCCATTACGCCTCCAGAACCGATTTAAGCGATTTTAACCCTCGATGGAGCATAACCCTCACCGTTCCCTCAGGTTTCTCCATAATTTCAGCAATTTCCTTAACGCTCATATCTTCCAAGTAATGCCATAAAAGAATGTCTTGATAGTCCTTTTTAAGGCCTAAAATAGCCGTTTTAATAATCTCAATATCAGCACTTAAGGCCGCGCTTTCGTGGATACTTTTCCCCTTTTCAGCTATATGGGGAGCGTCATCAATGGGAACTGTTTTTTCCTTATCAGCCCCGCGGTAATGGTCAGCTATGGTATTGCGGGCAATTTGGTATAAAAATGCCCTTGGATTGTTGATTTCCTTGCTGCTATAGGCCTGCCAACCGCTTAAAAAGACTCGTGAAGTGATATCTTCAGCCGTTTCTTTTGAGCTTACTTTCAGATACACAAATCGGTATATTTTCTCGATATATTCATCATAAATCCGGCTAAATTGTGCTTTCTTTTGATCCATTCTTATAGGTATGAATTATAGTATAAAATAAGCCTAAAGTCAACCCTTATTAGGACATTGATAGGACATACAATATATAGGTAGGACATACTATATTTTATGGTAAAAAACCTGGTTAAACTTACCTGTCCTATCTATTACTTTACTCTTAAGGAGGGTGTCTAAATCCCGACGGATAGTCCTTTTGGTTATACTAGGAATTTCCTTAATAATGTCCGATACCTGTACCTTTCCCTTGAGCGATAACAATTCTAATATCTTTGCCTGTCGGCCAGATAGTTCTTTTGACTTTGGAGTGATATTTTTAGGAATTTGTCCCGACTCTGTCGAGGATCCTCGATTGCTTTGTCCCGATGAAATCAAGAACTCTTGATTTGATGGAAGCAATCGGGACTTTTTTGGCTCCTCAAGCTCTTTTTGGGGAGTGCTCTCTAATCCCCGCCTTACATGAACAGAAACCCTGACCACGTCTTTTATCTTTTGGAATTCTTTTTGCAAAATCAGGAAATTAACCGATGTTATCCATCCTTGATGCTGAGCCAGTGCAAGATATTTTTCTAAAACTGTAATGTCGTCGGCAAGCTGCACACAAATCTTTTCTTTTTTCAGTGATGTCCATCCTTGAATTTCTGAAAAGAGAGTTAAGCTTTCTAACACTGCCAAGGTTTTTTCTTTTGCCTTGTACTTGAGGGGGTCAGCGTCTGGGAAAAAATCCAACAAGGCATATACCGTATTAATTACTTTAATAAAATCTTCACTCATAATTCTGCTAATAGTACCAAAAAAGAATAGGACAGTCTAATGCGATCTTGGCAAATAATGCCATATTTGCAAAACTCGTTGCAAAAACACTTGACTTTCCATAGGACATTGCTAGGATGATTCAATATATTAAAACTCAACAAAGTCGCGCTTAAATAGTATAAAAAAAATTAATTGTAACAAGACCCACTGATTAGATATTGTTCGTAAACGAAACGTAGGAATTTCGAGCGAACAAGTCATAGGTCGAGGAGGTTTATCAGGCTAAGCCGACGAGACATAGAACTTGTGTAGCCGAAATTACTAGTTGTCCCGATTAAATCGAGGATTCTCGATCAAGGTCGGAACAGTAGAACAAATATCTAAATTAGGGGGTCTAGAATATGAATTATCAGTTAGAGCAAATCAATTTCGCCAAAAACATACGAGCTATGTTTTCGTTGGCAAAGAAGGTAATGCCAAAAGGTATTCCCCTCTTTGTTATCGTGAGTTTAGTGTTGAGCCTTTCAACACCTTTTATGTTGTATCCATCTATCACAGAGGCAGCAGACACTCTTTTTTCAGATGGTTTTGAATCTTCTCCTGACCATTTTGCTAACTGGACTAACGTAGATAATGATTGGGATGACATAAATGATACCCATGGCGGAAGCAGTGCAGCAGAAGTTAAGGGAGCAAACAGTGACGAGCTGCGAAAAAATATATCTACATCTGGATATAATAACTTAACATTATCCTATTGGTACAAGATCCCAAGCGGACTAGATGTTAATGATCACTTGAAAGTCCAATGGTCTGTTGATGGAACAACATGGAACCTCTTAGTTGATTATGCCTCGTCAAGCACTATTTCAAATTGGATACAAGGAACACATTCTATCCCAACCGGGGCTGCAAATAATAGTGGATTTCGATTTAGATTTCTAGGAGAGAGTTTAGAAAATAGTGATAAATTTAGACTTGATGATGTTTTACTAAGCGGTGATTTTATTCCAACAACTGGAAGTATTACTGTAAATAAAACAACTGTAGGCGGAGATGGAACATTTATTTTTGGTGGAGGTGCAGGTGAATTTGAAATTCAAACAGAAGAAGGTTCTGGAAGTTATACTATTGAAGATTTGACCGAAGGTTTTTATACCATTACAGAAAATGCTCAAGCAGGATGGGATGAAACAAGTAATAATTGTGATAATGTTGAGGTTGTTGCTGGAGAAGAAGCAACTTGTGAATTTACTAATACCAAAAGAGCATCACTTACGATTGTTAAAAATGTAGTGGCTCCCGACGGAGAAACAGACGTTGACGATGACACTGCCTTTACTTTCCATGTATTGTTTAATGAAGGCGACGAGAATGAAGAAGAACAAACTGATACCGTAAGCGAGGGTGATAGTGTTGTTTTTGAAAATCTTATGCCGGGTACTTCGCACTCAATCACCGAAGACCAGAATGAAGATTATGGCGATATTTCTTATAGCGAAGATTGCACTATAGAATCTTTGGCGCCAGGACAAAATGCAGTTTGTACAATCACCAACACTCAGAAAGTCGGGCATATCACCGTAACTAAGGAAGTGGTTAATAACAGTCAGATCGGAGAACCAGAAGATGAAAAACAAGCTAATGATTTCTCTTTTGATGTCAACGACGATGGTCCACAAAATGTACCATTTATTGAAGATGACGAAGATCCACTTCTAGACGAAGAAACTGTTGAAGTAATACCTGGAACATACACCGTCGTTGAAAATTCTTCTGAATATGCCGTTACATATGAAGACTGCACCAATATTATTATTGGGAGCAATGGTAACGCCACCTGTCATATTACCAATTATGAATTAGAGCCAGGAAAAGGAGCCATTACCGTTATTAAAGACCTTGATATACAGTATGGTGAAGACATTGCAGATGAAACTGATTTTGAATTATATCTAACGCCCACAGAAGGATCGCCGATACAAGTACAACACGGCGAGGCAAATCAGCTTCCTCCAAATACCTATACGGTAAGCGAAGTTATCCCCGAATACCTTTCAAGCAAATATGAGCAACACAGTTCAGAAGATGTTACATGCACACTCGACGGAGATCCTATAGAAGGTAATGTCATCACATTAGAAGCAGGTCAAATATATGAGTGTGTTATTACCAATAAAGATGTTCCAGCAATACTAACCATTATTAAGAATACCGACAGCGAAAACTATAACGGAACATTTGAGTTTACCGTGACCGGAGAAGACAATCAAACTATTACTACAACCGAAGGAACCGGCCAAACTGTTGTAGCATTGAGCAAAGGGACTCATGATGTGGTAGAAATTGTACCAGAAGGATGGAGCTTTTCAGATTCAAGTTGCGAGTATGCCGAAGGCGGTTATGGAGATTCAATTGAAAATGGAGAAACTATCGACGTAGATAATGGAACCCAAGTAACTTGCACATTTGAAAACACAAGACAATTGGGAGATTTAACCGTTATCAAGTTAGTAGAAACCACCGATGAGAGTGTAACCTCTGATGACTTTCAAATCCATGTAAAACAGAATGATGTTGATGTTGCAGGCAGCCCACAGGCAGGTGATAGCGAAGGAACTACGTATAGCAATTTACCAACAGGGACATATCAAGTAAGCGAATCAGATGGCCCAGCCGGATACACTTACTCCTTTAGCGGTGCTTGTGACGAAAATGGAAATGTCACTGTTGTTAATAGCGAAGAGGTAACTTGTACCATTACAAACTTCTTTGGAGATGAAGATGGAGATGGCATAGGTGATGCAAATGACAATTGTCCATCGGTTGCCAACCCTGACCAGCTAGATACTGATGGAGATGGACAAGGCGATGCCTGCGACACTGATGATGATAATGATGGATTACCAGATACCGATGAACCAGGAAAGGGAACTAATCCCCTTGACCCAGATTCCGATGATGACAATGTCTCCGATGGCCCATCTGATCCTGACGGAGAGGACGAAATTGTTGCAGGAGCAGATAACTGCCCTGTAAATGCCAATACCGATCAAGCTGACAACGATAGTGATGGTATTGGAAATGTCTGTGACTCAACACCCGATGGAGAACCCAGCGGTGGTGGTGGAGGTGGAGGAAGCAGCAACAGCGGCGGTAGCTCAACACTCTTTACTCTTATCTCAGCTACGGGAGCAAACGGTTCAATAACCCCTATTGGATTAAATCAGGTGTTGTCTGGCTCAAGCTTTGGCTTTATTGTTACTCCTAATGCCGGATTTCAGATCGACAATGTGTTGGTTGACGGAAGCTTGGTAGGCCCGGTTAATACCTATACCTTCTCGAATATTGCAGCAAACCATACTATTTATGTGACCTTCTCTGCTATTGCTGCAGGAACTCCTCCGACTACTCCTCCTGGAGAGGTAGCGGGAGCCGCCACGGAGTCTAATGGAAACACCGGAACCGGAGATACTGGAAATGTTGGAGGTGCTGCCACTGGCACTGAAGAGCCAACTGAAGGAACAACTACCCCAGAATCAACTGATGTTTTTAGTCAAGGCAATGAGACAGAGCCTCAGACAGCCGCGTTGTCAGAATCTTCTTTTGGCGAATGGCTTATGAAAAACTTTTCGTGGATCTTGGGACTCTTGTTGCTTATTGTCTGCGCATACGGATATTACCGCTATTGGAAAAACCGCCAGAAGAAACCTGTCTAATATATAAGGCACAAAAAAACCGCCCACTGGCGGTTTTTTTGTTACTGCGCGGAATTATGCGGTGTAGGAACTTCTAATACCTGAAAATCCTCTGAGTTATTGTTGGTATCTGTACCCAGAGATTTTCGTTCAATTGATTTTGTTTTGGGAATACACTGAGTTTCACCTGGACACATGAACGAGGAATCTGCACCTGCAACTGTACCAAAAGCCACTTGGTCAACCACAGCGCCGGCAGCATCGTACAGCAGTACCGCATTGTCTTTCTGGGCCAAGGAGAAGCTAGAGCCAGAATAATGCAAATCAGCAGCCACAGAGCCCGTATAGGCCTGAGAAATGATAAGGAAGAAGCCGTTGGCTGAGATTGTGCCCAAAAATGCCCCAGAACTTACCAAATTGCTTTCAGTGCCCGTGGAAGTTTTTTTCTTGAGAGAAAATCCTGTAAGATCAAAGGCGGTTGAATTTGGATTATACAACTCAACAAACTGATCGGTAGAACTTTGGCCATACGTATGAATCTCGTTAATGACAATGTTCTGAGGTATTTCTATTTTTGTGGTTGCGGGCGTGATGGGCAACCACTCCGACTGATTTCCCGCTGAGTCTTTTGCTTTTATTTGAAAGTAGTAATTATTGCCATCAATGCCTTCAAACTCTATTGCCCCCGAAAACGTAGGAGATGGATCGGCAATCTGCTGTTCTGCATGTTCTTGCCAGCCATTTGATTCATTCTGCCAGCGAAATACATAGCTTGATACATCAGAACCAGAAGTAAATTCATCTGCGTCGGTAATGGTAAAACGTATGGTGAAAGCAATGGTACGCTGTATTGCCTCAAGTGCATCAAATGTTACGGTTGGGGCAGTGGTGTCTTGCGGCGGTGGCGGTAGTTCAGGGGGCGTCTCAATAGGCGGTTCTTCTGGTTCTGGCGGTGGAGGATGGGAAGGCGGAGGATTATTTTCTGGCGGCTTGTTGAAATCGGGCTTGTGAATGATTTTTTGAGGAGGTTGAACCGGTGGTGAAGGAGGAGGTTTGACTGGAGGAGGAGTAATTTTAATGGGTACAGAATCTTCCTTTTTTTGTTTTTTAGAACTACTAGTAAGTTTTCCCGCTGTTTTAGTAATAGTTTTTGCTGTTTCTACTGCCGCTGACGAAATATTTGCCTCAAATACTTCTGCAATGTTTTCTTGTCCTGCGATTTTGATTTTCTCTGATCGATACCACGAAAAAATTCCTATGGTTACAGCGAGCAACACCACAACTAATCCAACTGTTTCTCGACATTCCCATAAAAAAGCGCTGGTATTTTTTAAGAGACTAATTCCCTTTTTAAAATAATAAATAATAAATTCTTTCATGATTATCTTTCATTGTAATTTTTTAAAAAACTGAGTCGAGAGAAATTTGTGTTAATAACTTTTGCAATAAAAAAGCGTCCGCGATCGAAATCGGGACGCTCTGCTTCTGTATTTACTTGATCAGAAATGTTTTGAGCTCTTCGTATACTGCTCCGTTATCATTAGCCTTGTAGACGCAAACCTTACCAAGCTGAAACGATAATTTCGCTGGCGCAAATTCCGGAAAAGTCTCTGGCACTTGACCCTCTTTGTATCTGGTCAGCGTAACATGTGGACGGAAAAGATCACGTGCCAAGTCATAGCCAGTCTCTTCAGCGTTCTTTCTCTGCTCGTAAGTATAGGGGGTAAAATACCCCTCCTCAAATGGTTCTCCAGGATTAATTCGCAAGTGTTTGAGTCTATTAATCAAAGACTCGTGCAGTTCCATGAATTCTCTTGATTTGCGATACGATGCTTCTAAATACCTGCCAGCAGTCATGAAGTAGCCTGTATGTTCACAGGCAAAACTCTTGGCAGTGCTTAAAACCTTTTTTGCGGCTTCTAGCACATTGGGAATTTCACTGTTAGCGAATCGTGCCATAAACACCGTCATGTGGGCGAATGCGTCCTTGCCATCAAGAACGAACATTGTTCCGTCCGACTTCAAAGCTTGGCTAAGCTCAATGCACCTGTTGCCAACAATGGCTTCAGGAATTACACAGACATTAATGATTGTTGAGTCTTGTGGTGGCTTTTGCATGGTTTTTCTCCTGTTGATGTGGTGGTGTACTAGGATAATCAATACCACATGATAAGCAAAAAAACAAGATTAGACTAATTCTTTTATTTCGCCCGTATGCAGATGAGGCAATTGCCGATGCTCTTTGGCCGACTTATTCAAAAAAGCCGTTTGAAGTATTTGTAACGCATCACCATGAGAGACAAGGAGTATTTTTTTTCCTTTATATTTATTTTCTAAATCATCAATAAGAGAAACTGTTCTCTCTTGGACCTCTTGCGGGCTTTCTGTATTAAAATTTTTATGAGTTGCATCCTTTATATCCTCGTCCCACACCTTCTGATAGTTGCTATTATGAGTTCTTTCAAAGTCACCGAACCATCGCTCGCGTAACCTGTCATCGAAATGAATATTACCTTCGATACCTAAAACCTCTTTGGCAATTTCAGCCGTCCTTTTGCATCGAGAAAACGGTGAGGAATACATTATCACTCCTGAGTCTAGTATTCCTTTTTCTTTTGCCTCTTGAACTGAACTTCTAATTTGCCTCTCGCCCTGTTCAGTCAACGTAAAGTCATCGTGAGCACCATGCTCACGATAACTTACAATTATTTCAGCAACATTTGCTTTACTCTCTCCGTGGCGAAGAATAAAATATCTATTTTTGAGTGGTTTCATCTTCAAAATTTTATCTGCGAGCGGAAACTTTTCCTGCATGAGTGGGCATGTCGGGAGAGCGTGACAGTAACTGCGGAATTTCAAAGGCAATTGCTCCATTTCTTTCTTCTATCATAACTCTCATCCCTGCAGCAATTTCTCCGGTGACGATTTTCAAAGACAAAGGATCCAAGATTAAGCGCTGAATGACACGTTTTAACGGCCGTGCGCCCAAATTCTGGTCAAACCCTTCTTTCAACAGGAACTCTTTGGCTTTTTCAGAAATGGTAATAGAGATTTCTTTCGCCGCCAGCCTTTTTTCTACTTTAGACATTTCAAGGTCAACAATTTCTTTGACCTGTTCTTTTCTGAGGTAGTTGAAAATGACAATTTCATCGATACGGTTAATAAATTCTGGCCTGAACTGGTCTCTGAGAGAATCGGTAATTTTTTCTTTCATTGAGGCGCGCGTGGCAAGTTCTTCTTTGGTCGCAAAGCCAATCGACGACATTTTGTTAATGTAGTCAGACCCCACGTTTGAAGTCATGATAATAATTGTATTCTTGAATGAGACCATCCTGCCTTTGCTGTCGGTCAAGCGGCCGTCCTCGAAAATCTGCAGCAAAATGTTAAAGACCTCGGGATGAGCCTTTTCAATTTCGTCGAGTAAAATAACCGAGTAGGGGCGTCGGCGGACTTTTTCAGTCAGTTGTCCCGCTTCCTCGTATCCCACGTATCCAGGAGGCGAGCCGATAATTTTAGAAACAGTGTGCCGTTCCATGTACTCAGACATATCCAATCGTATCATGGCCCGTTCATCGTCGAACAAAAATTCCGCAAGAGCTCGAGCCGTTTCTGTTTTCCCCACACCAGTGGGCCCCAAAAACAAGAATGATCCCAGAGGCTTATTCTCTTCGGAAATACCCGCGCGCGCTCGGCGAATGGCCCGGGAAATGGCGGAAATAGCTTCCTGCTGGCCAATAACGCGGCGATTCAAAATATGCTCCATGGTTTCGAGTTTTTTTGCTTCTTCGGTAATTAAACGGGTTACTGGTACGCCGGTCCAGCGCGAGACAACTTTAGCCACTTCTTCTTCGGTCACCTCTTCTTTGAGGAAATGGTGGGTTTTCTGCAACTTCACCAGTTTTTGTTCGATTTGCTTTTGCTCTTTAATCAACTGAGGAATTTTTCCGTACTTTATTTCAGCCACTTTTTCCAAATCGGCTTCCCGCTGGGCAATCTCGGTTTGATAATACAGATTATCAATCTGCTCACGAATGGTTTTGATTTTATCAATGAGTTCGCGCTCTGCTTTCCATTTGGCAGAAAGTTCTTTTGACTTGTCTTTTAACTCTGCTAGCTCTTTGGCAATAACCTTAAGCCGTCTCTCAGACCCTTTTTCTTTCTTAAGAGCTTGTTTTTCAATTTCTAATTTAGTAATTTCTTCTTCATATTTTTCCAATTCCTGGGGTTCTGATTCTATTTCCAGTCGCAAAGCCGAAGCTCCTTCGTCCATCAAATCCACCGCTTTATCAGGAAGAAAACGGTCGGAAATGTAGCGAGAACTCAATTCCACGGCCGCTTTAATAGCGGAGTCTTTAATGCGCACCCCATGGTGAACTTCATATTTTTCTTTAATGCCCCGCAAAATAGAAATTGCGTCTTCAATAGATGGTTCTTGAACAAAGATAGGCTGGAAGCGACGCTCCAAGGCCGGGTCCTTTTCAATATACTTTTGATATTCTTTGAGCGTGGTTGCTCCAACTGCTCGCAGTTCGCCTCTGGCAAGAGCGGGTTTTAATAAGTTGCTGGCATCAATAGCTCCTTCGGCAGCCCCCGCGCCCACCAACGTATGTAATTCATCAATAAACAAAATATAGCGGTTGGAAGCTCGGCTAATTTCTTTGAGCAAGGCCTTAATGCGTGTTTCAAATTCACCGCGGTACTTGGTTCCGGCAATAATAGATCCTAAATCAAGTGAAATAACTTCTTTATTCTTTAAAAATTCAGGGACATTGCCGCGGGCAACGCGCTGGGCAAAGCCTTCAACAATGGCTGTTTTTCCCACGCCAGCTTCTCCAATGAGCACCGGATTGTTTTTTGTTCGGCGAGAAATAATTTGCATGAGCCGGCGAATCTCGTTATCGCGGCCGACAATCGGGTCAATTTTTCCTTGGCGCGCCATGTCAGTAAGGTTGCGCGTATATTTTTCAATGACCTGGTATTTTGATTCGGGCTCGGGGTCAGTAATGCGCTGACCACCTCGCACTTGCGAAAGGATTTTTAAAACACCGTCATAGTCTAATTTCTGCATCATGCCGCCTTGCAAATAACTTTGCTTTTCAAGAACATCTTTGGCAAGAGATTTTTGATCAAGCAAGGCTAAAAACAAATGCTCGACGGAAATAAATTCGTCATTCATTTTCAAAGCTTCCTGACGTGCCCGGTCAAGAACTTTAGCCATATCTTGTGTTAAGTAAAACTGGCCGAAGGTTGCGGGCGTTAAAATTGAGGAAATCTTGGTAATGCCTGTTTCAGTTTTTTTCTTGAGACCATCGACGTCAACTCCCAATTTCTGCAGAACCGTCAGAACAATTGAATTTTCCTGTGTCAGCAACGCCAAAAGCAGGTGCAGAGCATCTATTTGCTGCTGTCCTTTTTCTTGGGCTATGCCCTGAGCTGATAAAATGGCATCTTGGGCTTTATTGGTAAAATTTGCTCCGTTCACCCCGTTAGAAGTCCGTATTATGGTAGATTATCCTACTTTAAACAGACTTTGTTTTAGTGGTTATACCCCCGTCTGTCCAGACAGAAAAAATGTATGTACATTTTTTCTGGGCAGAACTTCTAACGGGGTTCATATGTTATTATGATAACTAAAAGGTTAGCAGATTGCAAGAGAGAGTGCTAATCTTTATATAATTTCAGCTTCAATCATAGCCTAAAAAAGACCTTACATCAACTTGTACCTGTCTCCAGCGTGTATGACGCTTTCTGTAAGAGAAAATTTCATTCTGCTAAAAAACAACCCTGAGCGTAGTCGAAGAGTTGTTTTTTGATTGCTCACTGAAGTTAATTTTATCTTCTTAATCTAAGACCTGCAAATGCACTTAAGAGAGAACCTGCAAGCATTTGAAGGACATTGGTCACTGGATCTCCTACTAAATTCTCCGTATCTATATTTTCTTCTGGAGATGCATTCTGATTGATCGTAGAAATTGGATTTTGATCTAGTTGACCTCCGCTCTTTTTTGAGTCGGTAAACACGCATTTAGTAACATGGGCGTTATGAATTCCCACCGGAGGAACAGGCGGAGGCAGTACAACGCCATCGTAATAACACACCACACCATCGAGATTCCATCCATTGGGCACTTTTTCTGTCACATTATAGATTCCTCCAGATAAGTTATATATTGTTTTACATCCATATCCCCCTGCAGTGGCAACGGTAGCTAGATATTCAATGCCACCAATACTATTACCATCGATATTAAAAATAAAGTCACCGTCTCCGCCTTTGGCAATTTTACATATTTGAAGAACCGCGTATTTATCATCTACATGATCATTATGTATATCACATACAGTCGTCTTTCCATTTTGTACTGTAATATTTTCCACACCGTTACCGGTAGGATTTACTGTTCCTGTTGAAGATTCATTTTCTAATTTGCAATTAATATTAGCTACAAACCATCCATTGGGAACATTCTCAGAAATATTATAAGGACTAGGAGTACCCGGAGTAACTTCTATTTCGATACAGGCAAAAAGCTCGCCAGCAGGAACGGTGATATCAGCATGTTCACTACCAAAATAAATCTCGAAGGTAGTGTCTACAGATTCACTATTGAAAATATATTTACAAATCTTAAGGGTTCCTCCTGCGGCATTTGCTGGATAAACAGGTATAACAACTAAAGCAAGAAGCGTGCCTACTAATAAAACTGTTTTAAGTAAACGATTTTTCATGAAATAATGAAATTAGTTCGTTTAGTCATTATATTACAAGTAAAAGTATTGTTGTATAGCTCTATTGTGAATAACTTTGAGTAATCAAAATAATCCCCTCTTTTTGAAAGCTTTCAAAAAGAGGGGATTATTAAAAGGGTGCTACTGTTTGAATAGTTTACCGTTCGCCGAAAGTTACTTGCACAGATAATTCTTTGCCGTCGCGGAGGATTTTCAGACCCACTGTATCCCCCGAACTGTATTTTTGGATCATTTTAGCCATGGAGTTCTCAGGAGTAATTTTTTCTCCATTAAATTCTAAAATTAAGTCACCTTCTCTAATCCCCGCTTTTTCTGCCGCAGACCCCGCTACTATTCCCGGCTCTTCATCATCGCCTTCAATAACCAACGCGCCGTAATCAAGATTCACACCATACTTCTCTTTATTTTTTTCATCAATTAACACATACCTGACCCCCAAGAAAGGATACGTAATTTTGTTTGTTTTGACAATTTGATCAATATCACGCTTGGCCAAGTTGATGGGAATAGCAAACCCCACCGACTGCGCGCCCTGAGCCATGGCAACATTTACCCCAATCACTTCTCCCTTTAAATTAAGCAAAGGCCCGCCGGAGTTCCCTGAATTAATAGCAGCGTCTGTTTGAATAACGTCTTCTAATGTTTCAGAAAAACCTCCGCCTGCGTCCGAGGCAGAAATAGTCCGGCCGAGACCTGAAATAATTCCTACGGAGACGGTATTGCGGAATTCTCCCAAGGCATTCCCAATAACAATGGCAGTCTGGCCAATCTGAATGCCCGTGGAATCGCCCAAAGAAATTGGCTTAAATTTTCCGCCTCCCTGAATTTTAATAACTGCTAAATCCTGAACAGGATCAAGTGCTAAAACTTTGGCAGGATACTTTTTACCATCACTGGCCAGCACCGTATACTCAGCATCTTCGTCGGAAACTACGTGTTTGTTGGTCAAAACCATGCCATCTTCTGAAACAATAAACCCCGATCCCGCTCCCACATCTTCTTTTTGGGTTCCATTTTGAGTAGGAATTTCAAATTCAAAAGGATAAATGAAATTAGGGAAGCCTTGAAAAGGATTAATAGGTCGCTGTTCGTACGTAGGCAAATTCTTGGAAATAATGATAGAAACAACGGACGGCGAAGACTCTTTCACTGCATCAATAATAGCCTGTTCGTAGCCAATTCGAGAAGCATATTCGGGGGAAAAGAGCTGGTTTTGGTTGGGAAAGGTTATATTTTGAGTTTGCTGGAACAGCGACTCCGCTTTGTCTTTTACATAGTTGAGTGAAATTTTTCCCGTAGTAAAACCGGCAACAGCGAGAATAACTACCAAAAGAACAAGCCCTTGGAGAGTTTTATTGCCAGCAACTTTGGAAAATTCTTTTTTAAAATCTGTTTTAATTGGAGGAAGATTATACATTGTCTTTGTCTTTATAATGATTAAATCTATAGCGAAATATATCAGATCTAATCGGTCCAATAAACACGCTGTGCAACTCAGCTAACATGAGTTTTCCAATCATTACCACCCACCCATCTCGTACAAATCGCCTGTTAGAAGTAAGTAATTTTACCGAGCGGAGAATGGCAAATGTTCCTGATTTTACTGCCCGACGGGCCAAATCATAATCCTCAGCTAACTTAATTGTCTCATCGAATCCGTGCAGCTTTTCAAACATATCTTTTTTCACCAGAATGCCCACTGCTGCACACGGCTGCACGTTTTGCATAAATATAATGTAATGGTTGTAAAAATTGCTCGAAAACTGAGAAAACGGCTGAGAAGGGTAAAGATCCATCGGGAAACTGGCTATATCAAGCTTTTTTTTCTTGAATTCATCGAGTGCTTTTTGTAAAAAATCGGCGGGTAAAATCACATCGGCATCCAAAAAGAGGAGAAATTCACCCTGTGCCACGCGCGCGCCATTATTTCGAGCTCGGCCAGGCAGGCCTCCCTCAACAATGCGGCACCAGTGAGATTGTGCAATCTCAAGTGTTTTATCAGTAGAGGCGGCATCGGCCACAATAATCTCGTAATCGGTAAACGATTGTTTTTTGATTGACTCAAGCAACCGTGGGATATATTCCTCTTCATTGAGAGTAGGGATGATGATAGATAGCATAGGTGTTAGGTGTTAGAATTTCGATTTAAAAATAATACGGCAAGATACACAAGTGCAAAAACTGCTAACGAAAGAACGGTGCTCCACGTATTCTGGGGAATTGCAAAAAAATAACCAATTTCTAAAATACGAAAATAATTGAGCACATGCCAGTCGAGAGTAACCAAAAACACCCCCAGCAATATAAGGACGTGAACAATTGCCGATCCCAAGAACACTAGTAATAACGCATTAAGGTATTTATTTCTTACAATATTCATATATATGTTGATGAGACCCGGCCTCATCAACGAGGCCGGGTCTCGTGGAGAAGTTTTTTTAATTTTCTAAGAATAATTTTTGAGCTTCATTCCATATCTCGGGTCTATTCTGTATCTCTTTCATCCAATACATCCATTCCACCCCCCATAAGTAGAATCTCTCTAAGCCGGTGTCTCTTGCATACTGAATATTGGATTTAAACTGGGTAAGGTTCATGGTTTTTTCCTGTTCTTTAAGAGGAACTTCATAGAACACAACGCTTGCCCAGGGCTCCGCCTGCAGTTCAACGTTAATGACTTTCTTGCCGTAGAGTATTTCTATGAGCTTTGCCTTAAACCAATAACTGCCGGGCGAGAGAGGAATGTTTATATTAAACCCTACCTTGTCGGTAATATGCAGCCATACTTTCCGATATAGGGTTGTCCCCACAATATCACCGATTCTGCCTGCCCGCAACCACAGAGACTGCTCACCCGTGTCTGAAACAATAACCGGCCGCGAAGGGTCAATCGATTTAATCAGATCAACTTCCTCTTTCAAAAAGTCGGCGTCGTACCAGGGACAAATGCCAAAACGAAACAAGGGCTCGTTTTCTGCTTGCCAGGCAATAATGGTGGGGTTGTCTTTGTAATGATTAACCACCACTGCTACGTATTTGAGCAATTCTTCCTGTTGTTCTTTTTTGGGAAGTTTTTCTGCCCATAATGGCACATGACACTCGGGCCAGCGGCCTGTTTTCATACCCACGACATAAATTATTTTTGCCTGGCGCTTTTCTGCTTCTTGTAATTGCCAATCAACATCATCAAAATAAAAACTGTCTCTGTCGCCCTGAATCCAATCCCACTGGGGCAACAATTTAACTTCCCGTGCCCCTAAGTCATCCATGATTGCCAAAAACGTTTCTTTCCAATCTAATGTAAGAGATTCAGCGTGAGCTTGGGAAAAATTAACCCCCCAGATAATAGGTTTTTTTTGGGGAGCGGGAGCAATAAAAAAGAAGTAGGCTATCACTAAGAGCCCTATGCCCAAAAAAAGTAAAATAAATTTTCCTATACGCTTGCCCATAGTTACAATACCACCTCGCTTCGATGCGGCGGGTGAATGCCTGGAAGCGATGGAATACCCGCAATAATTTTTTCAATATTATACGTACCTGTGGTTTTCATTTCCACAAAGCCCTGCATTGCCATTTCTGCAAAGTCGCCTGAATTGAGCATATCAAACAGCCACTCATTAGAATATTTGGGATTATTTTGCTCTACCGCAGACCCTATATGCAAGAGCCACCGTTTGTTAAAATCTTCCTGTGAGCCAAGGGTTGGGGCGATAATAATAGGAATACCCAAGCCCGAGTAAAACGAAAGTTCTGAGGGCTTGGTCCACAAAATATCGGTCGTGCGGAGACTTTCATTAAAGATTCTAAAGTATTGGTCAATGGTTTCACCTGATAAAATATGAACCCATCCATCCAGCTGCAACCCTTTAATATGGTCCTCAAAATATTCTTTCAGTTCTTTGCGCACACCAATGGAAATAATTAAGCGAACTTTCTTTTGGCGGATTTTTTCTTTGAGGCTATGGGCAATTTGAACCCCAATTTCTTTTTGAGCCCCCGCGCCCCCCACGGAAAACATAATGGTCAGAGGATGCGACGGCAAGCTGGGCAATTCACCCAAATACCCGCTCAGTAAAGGTTTGTACATGGCGCGGTATCTTCCTTTGGGATCAAGGTTCAGCAACCGATACGAGAGATCTTTTTTAAGAGTTGTGAGCATTTCTCCGCCAATATTTTCTTGGGGCAGCGGGTAGCCAGTCAAAAAAATGTTTTCAGGTTTGACACCGTACAGTTTCAAACGGTCGCGAGCCCACGTACACGGAGCAAAATATTTTATCCGGCTTTTTTTGGGGTCAGGAGCAACCCAGGCTCGATTAAGATCGGCATCGCAAATAATGCAATAAATGTCGTTGGGGTAATTGAGCTCTTCAGCCATGAAGGCGGGGGTAAAAAAAGTGGTCACCAGAGGCAAAGGATGGTGTTTGAGACGTTCTATGAGATCTTTTCCCCAACCTTTTTTAATATTCCGAAAAATAATTTTGCCGCTCAGGTTTGATTTTGAGAGGTCGCGTTTAGGATAGTAACCGATAATTTTCTGAAATTTGTCCATGAGACTAAAGAGCTTGTCGCCAATGACAGGGATTCTGCGGAAGCGAGAAATAAACTCATAGGAGGTTCGCATGGTGTCCCAGATTTTTTTGTCTTTTTGAGGTATGCCCTTGTAGTGGTTAGCATTGATAACTTTTCCGCCATAGGCAAATTTGCGCAACGGATACGCAGTGCGCTGATGCCCATACCCCATATCAACGGCAATGACCCAGGCTTTTTTTTCTTGGTTTATAGTATCTGGCATGCTTATTGTAGTTATTATAGCAAAAAAAGAGCCGCTTGTTATTCACAAGACGGCCCTGAGAAAAATTATTTAATCACATTTATCTTCCTGGTATTCAAATCAACGGTCGTCATCAAAATTTCTAAATCAGGCAATAATTCTTTAAAATCTTTTTCTATTACCGACATCGCAACATCTCTTAAATAACGTGATTTTAATTCTGCTAGTCGAGGCTCTTCTCCTTCGGTTTCTCTATAAATACCAGACGTTAGCAACACTACCTTACCGCCATCAAGCAACCCTTCTTCTTTATTATGTTTAACCAATGATACGGCCGTTCTAATAGGGTCGGATAAATTATCCTGCCATGGTCCAACAATTAAAGCCTTATTGGGCTCATGCAACCAATCAAACCCACGGCCAATAGCTACAATCCATTCGCGATGATCTGCTTCCTGCACAGGCCTGTTTGATTTTTTAATTTCTTGCGTATGTAAAATATTTCCCTTAACTAAAGGCACAAAATCGCGGATTACATTAGGAGCAACGGCGTAAATACTGGGATAAAGAGAAACTAATAATTGAGAAATATTGTCTTCTGAACTATCAGAAACTTCAGCTAAATCTAAAACTTGGCCATTTTCACCATGTAAAATCAGTGACTCCCAATCGGTTTCTATACCAACCTGGATAGCAAATAATTTATTTCTGCTTTGCATAGTAGGATCTCCGTACACAAAATCAAATTCTTTTTTTAAATTCAAAGCGGATTCCTGTGCTTTTTGCGTATCATATCCATGTCCCTTGCATCCCCGATGTTTGTCTCCTCGGGAAAAGTGGTAGGTAACAAATACTACCGAATCACGGTCTTTTGAATCGGCATATTTTTTCCAACCCTCAACCGCTTGCTGAAAGAAGGGCCACCCTAAATGAAAAACCCCTCCCAGGTTTCGGTAGGGCTGAATAATACCCAAAGGAGTTTGCGTCAAATCAGGGAACAGCAAACGGCCGTCCATGCATTTTAAAGCTGCAAATTCCGTGCCATACATTCTTCGGTAAATCACCCGTGCTTCTGCTTGCTTTACAAATTCCGCCGAATTTTTTTCATTGACCTCCAAGAGGTATTCAATTCCATTTTTTTTAGACATTGTTCTTATTTTTTGAATTATTATTACCAATACAGCGTATATTACCGCTATTGCACAAAAATATCAATATGTGGTATAATGAACCTTAGTTGAGTGAACACGGACTCGTAATGCTGGCATGGTGCTGGCAATGTTAGCTCAACAGTTCCTTACACGATGTGAGAGGTTTAAATGCATCGGCACCAAGCAGCGCTCAATGAGGAAGCGACCACGTTGGTTGTTGAATGCGCCGATCGTGCTTATCGAAAGGCGTTCCTCGAATTCCGGCTCAAAAGCCTGGGGTTAAGCGAGGGGGAGTACTATGTCCTGAAAGTTTTTGGCGGAGCAGCCTGGTTGGCGCGTCCGGAAGAATTTCCGGAAAGGTACAAGATTCTGGTGGAGGATATCCAGTGGGCTTGCGAGGAGTTCAAAAGCATCACGAAGATCATCCTGAAAAACCACCACAAATGCCTTTTTTACCGCCACAAGGTGAAAAACTCCAGCTCCGACACCGAGCTTGCCAGACGCGATGTGCCCATCGCATATCGCAACCTAAGGCCGTTGGTTCCCGACAGAATCGATATCCAAATGTACTACGCCAGGATCATCAATCCACAGGGCGAGGTCGATTTTGAAAGGATCTTTTCAAGGCAAGAGGACGAACCTCAAAAAACGAATGGAGTTTTGAAACCAGAAACCAAGCAACTTCTTCTTGGGAGGACTCAACCAAACCTCTAAAACCGCAAGGTAAACACACGCAACCGCATGGGAAACCCTGCGGTTCTTTTTTTGTCCCGACTTCGTCGAGGATCCTCGATAAAATCGGGATTTAAAAAATCAACGGAGACGGCTTTTTCCATTTTTGCCACCGCCATAATCCAACCATCATAACGCCGTAGTACAGAGGAATAAAAAACCACGAAAGATTGGGAGTAGAAGCCAGTGCCCATGGCTGATAAAAAATATCGAGGATTTTAAAAAAATAAAAGAGAAAAGCAAAACAAGGTAACGCAAAAACCCATCCTAAAAAATGAGAAAACGTGCCCAGAAGAGCTGATATGAATCCAAGTGACATGAGCGGAGGAATAATGGGCAAAATTAAAAGATTAGAGAGAGGAGCAACTACTGATGAGGCGCCAAAACTGTATAGTACCAGAGGGAGAGTAAAAAGCTGAGCCGAGAGTGTCATTGAAATAATGTCTCGTAATTCAAGAGATTTTTTAGTGAAAAACTGTTTCAATTTTGATTGTTTTTTCGGGAGATTGAAACGACACTTGAATGTTATAAAGCTGTCGATAAGAGGTTTGGCGTAAATAATCCCCAGGGACGAGGCAAATGATAACTGGAAACCGATGTCGTATCTTAATAAAAAGGGATTCGCCAAAAGCATCAGAGCGGCAGCCAAAGTAATAGTTCTGCTAGTGGTGTTTTGCCGACCCAATTGTTGAGCAATTAAGAGTAAGCTTCCCATAATCCCCGCTCGCACGCCAGACGGGGCAAAGCCGATCATAATAATGTACAACCACATACACGAGACAGAACAATAAAATGCCTGACCGCGAGAAAAGCCCACAAACAATAAGGTGGCCATCAGCAGAGTGACAATAATAACAATATTGCCACCAGATACCGCCGTAAGATGGGTGACGCCCGCAGAGGTGAGTTTATCTTTTATTTCTTGCGGCATACTCCTGTCATCACCCAATAGAATACCTTTCATAAGAGAATCATGGGGAGCTGAAAACTGGTTTTCGATGGATGAATTAATGAGAGTTTTAAGCCAGAGTATCTCTTTATATAAGAACTGAAAAAAGGTGTAATCGGTTTTTTGAGATATTACTTCAATTGCAGGAAAATCCATCACCGAATAAATGCCATCTTTGAGCAAATAATTTTTATAACTAAAGCTTTCAAACTCTTGTGGAGTTTTAAGATAGCCCGTTACTTTTATTACATCTAAATAGCGATATTCCTGTGAACGGCCTAACACAACCAATACAATGCTTTCTGTTTTTTCAATTTTCACCTTTAATTTCTGTAGAGAATTTTTTATTTCCGGCTCATCAATAATAGTTCCCTGCAAAGTGATTTTTTTTGGCTGGTCATTGAGAAGCCGAACAGAATCATGTTGCACCGCCAATTCCGCTATAGAAAATCTCATTACTCCAATCGCCAAAAAAAGAATACAAAACCCCAAAACAGCAAAAATATTCTTTTTGCGCCACAAATAAAGAAAAACAAGAATAATCGCGATAACAAAAATCCCCCTGACCACGGTCAGGGGGATTTTAAAAAACGAGCCGAATCCAATGCCGACAATAAAAGAAATGCACAGCCAAAACAGAATTTTTGACGGTGTCATTTTTTATTGGCTGCTATTTCATGGTTCGAAAGGCCTCTTTCCCCTCTGGAGGGTTTATCATTGCCTCCATCCTTTCTATTAGTTCTTTATTTTTGATAGGATCTTGTCTTAATTCTTCTAAACGCTTTCTCATTACTTCTTGTTGCGAATCATTCTTTTTTTTCCTTTCTGCACCCGCTTCGGGACTGATAGAAGAGCCGAACATGCTTTCTATATTTTTTCGCATATATTTTTATAATTTCTTTTTATAAGACCTTTTTGAATTAAAATTTTGTGGCAATGACCGTCACTTTTATTTCCCCTTTCTTGAGTGAATTATCGCGCACGGCCCCAAACAGTATTTTCGCTTTTGAATCTACGTGCTCTGAAATAATTTTTCCTACTTCTTTAATTTCATTTAAGGTAACATCGGCCCCGGCAATATTAAATAATACTCCCTGAGAGCCTTTGATTGAAAAATCAAGCAGGGGCGAGTTAATGGCTTTTTGCGTTGCTTGAAGAGCTCTGTTTTCTCCGTGCGCTAATCCCATGCCAAAAAGAGCTTTTCCTGAATCTTTCATGATAGACATGACCGAGGCAAAATCAATATTAATGATTCCTGGCACCAGTATTACATCGGTGATTCCCTGGACAGCTTGTTTTAAAATATCATCACATGCCTCAAAGGCACCCGAAACCGTTGTTTTTTCATCAATAATTTTGAGGAGTTTGTCATTGGAAATAATAAGTAATGAATCAACATTGCCCTCAAAACTTTTAATAGCATTCTTGGCTATTTGCATGCGCTGTTCACCTTCAAACGAAAATGGAGTTGTTGCCACCACTACCGTCAAAATACCTAAATTTTTGGCAATTTCAGCAACAAAAGGCCCAACCCCTGATCCCGTCCCCCCACCCAAGCCACAGGTAATAAAAACCATATCAGCCCCTGTTAAGGCCTGAACAATGTCTTCTTTACTTTCTTCTGCAGCCTCTCGTCCCAAAGAAACTTCCATGCCTGCTCCCAGACCCTTGGTAACCTGTTTGCCAATGAGCACTTTCTTGGCCGCTTTACAAAAATGAAGAGCTTGAGCATCAGTATTTACGGCAATTAAATCAACCCCATGAATACCAAATTTAACCATCCGTGAAACGGTATTTGATCCAGAACCCCCAATCCCCAACACTTTAATCCGCGGATTGAGACGCTCATGGATATGAAATTGCTGAGCTGTTTGTAATCTTTTTTTAACCAGTGTCTTCACCCCGTTAGAAGTCTGGGCAAAATTCAACGAGACCCGGCCTCGTCAACGAGACCGGGTCTCGTTGGTAGTATTTTGCTTGCACTTGTTAATTAGTATTATTGTTAAAATTATAACCCACTAAAGTTTTCAATACCACATCCTAACTTCTAACGGGGTTCATGGCATGAATATTCTCAATAGTTTTTTGAAACTGGAGCCAACACCTTTGATAACCCGCGACGTTCCCTGGTTTCCCGCTTCATACCAATCAATTCCCCCCAAGACAAGGCCGGCAACTGTAGCCAAACCCGGATCTTCATGCAAGCCGACAATGCCCAGGGGAACTCCTATCTGACAGGGAAGCTTTAACTGTTCTTTGACTACCTCTTTGAATTTAGGAAGTACCACCCCTCCGCCAGTCAGGACCACCCCGCCCGGTAACAATTCCTGCCGCCCAATTGATTTAAGTTCTTTTTGAATTAAGTTTAAAATTTCAGCCACCCGCGGTTCTATAATATCAACTAAATTCTTTGTGGTAAATGGTGGCACCAGAGATTCCTGTGGCTTATATTCATCATCTTGGTCCATACCTGTTCTCTGGGAAGTAATACTGATTTTACTACTTTTTTTCTTGGGCGTTTCTTTGCCTGCAACACATGTGCCGTGTTCTCTTTTAATATCCTCTGCCGTACTCACTTGGGTGCGCAAGCCAATAGCAATGTCATTGGTAATATTGGCTGATCCCAAGGGGAAAATAGCCAGATGAATTAATTCTCCTTCATCAAAGACCGCCAGGCTCGTGGTAGCTGACCCTACATCAATAAGGGCTACGCCAATTTCTTTTTGCTGGGGAGTAAGGACGGCCCGAGCCGCAGCGAGAGGCGAGGGGACAACATCATCAATTTGAATATGAGCGTTTAAAACTGCTTGGGTGACGTTAATAAAATAAGACTGAAAGTAACACAAGAGCAATGTTTTAGCCTGCAATCTCACACCGGTAAGACCCAGAGGCTGTTTGATACCCTTTTGGTCATCAATAATAAATTCTTTGGGAAAAACATCTAAAATTTCTTCGTTCGAAGGGATGTTGATTGCTCGCGTCGCTTGGAGAACCCGATCAATATCTTCTTGGGAAATAATATGATCAGCCCGCGACACAGAAATAAGGCCGTCAGACGGTTCAACGCGCAAATGACTACCATTAATATTCACAAAGGCTGAGCTAATGCGATGACCAGTCTCATGCTCAATGCGCGATACCAATAATTGAATATTTTTGGTTGTCTCATCAACGTTGACCACTGCTCCTCTCCGCAGGCCAAACGAGGGAATTTGCATATACGACAAAACATTCCATTCTCCGCCTCTCTCCTCAACCACCAATGCTTTCATGGTGTGAGTACCAATATCTAAACCGGTAACAATAGTTCCCTTTCCCATCAATGAGTAACTGCTGATAAATAATATTCTTGTTTTTTAAACATGTTTTGCGCCCCTATCTCTGACTGTTCGTGGTCATAGCCAAGAGTGTGCAAGATACCATGGATAAACATGCTAGTTAATTCTTTTTCAAACGGAACTCCTGCGGCCTCGGCATTCTTTTTAACCACCTCAGGGCATAAAACTACTTCGTTTACATCCCCTGCAAACCCTTCTGCTTTTTGAAAACTCAAAACATCCGTAGGCATATCTTTCTTGCGGTATTCTTTATTCAATTTCTGCATCTCTTGTGCGTTCACAAAAGCCACGGATAGGTCTTCCTCCTCCTTATTTTCGCCTTTCAAGACTTTTTTTGCAACCCCCTCAAAAAAGGCCTTATCCACAGGAAAATCAGTAAGATTATTTATTTCGATCATTGAGGTATATTGTACCTTATTTTAAAGAGAGAAAGAAGGTAAAACAAAAAAGCCCGCACAAGGTTGCACGGGCCTGACACACGATTACTTTCCAAGGATTTCCTTGTAGAGTACTGCTTCGCCCCTCAAAAGATGCGAGGGAGAAAATACTTTACTATCCCACCAAACGATAACCGAATGGCTTTTGAACATTTGTTTAAGTAAATCGTTCCATCGATTTACACACGCTTGATCTGCTTCTAATTGAGATGAAACTGAAAGTGTCCCGCCACGAATGATATCTTGGATTGATACAAATTCTGTTTTTTCATTTCTTCTTCCGTAACAGAAAAACCCATTATCTGCTTCTCTAAAGGATTTGTATGGCTCATTTCTTAATGCTTTTTCCCATTCTCCTGGTTCAAACACATTAAAAGCTGCCAACTGGACTATCCGATAAGCATCTTCTGTAGTAATTCCGAAAGATGCCCCATGATGGCGCAAAAATTCCTTGGCTTCTCCGGCAGCATAGCAACCGCGAGAGTCAATGATTTCTTGCATCATGTTATCAGGATAGACTTGGAGCCCATCCAACACTTTTTTCATGGTTCTTATCGAATGCATTACCACATGGAAAAGGTCTGGCCAGGCAACCCTTTCAACCGATGATTGCTCAATGGCTCTTTCTTCCCATGTTACGATATTTTCCGTAATCATTTGCAAAAAGCCTTTTGCCATTCTTGCCATGCCTTCAATTTTCTCGCAAGAAATGGTATTTTTCTTGTGAGGCATAGCAGAAGAACCTTTTTGTTTTTTGCCAAATGGTTCTTGATAGATTGGGCGACCGCTTCGAGCCCCCAAACGGATATCAAGAGCGATTTTAGACAACGTCAAAACAAGCTGACACAAGGTTTGTGCGATGGGAGCATATAGTTCGCGTGGCATAATTTGGGTGGCGCCATAAAATGGCTCAAAACCCAAAATACGCAATGCTTCCCTTTCAACTTCAAAATCCAAGCCACCGTAGTTTCCGATTGCGCCGGAAAGCTTTGATTGCCTTAATTGGTTCTGGGCCCTTCTTAAATGTTCCATGGTCACATTAATAGACTGAAGCCATGTAAGGCACCTTTTACCAAAAGACTGCAGCTGAGCTTCTTGGCCGTGTGTTCTCCCATTCATAATGGTATAACGGTAACGGCAGGCCATAGTAGTTAGAGTTTCTTTGAGCGCATCGACCCAGTGTTCAGCCTCAAATAGTGAGTGAAATATCATCTGTAAAAAAGCGGGCTCTTCGGTATCATATGAAGCCATGCCTTCGTGAAAATACGCTTGAAGGTTTGGTGGCAAAAAACGCAGGCGTTCATCCAAGAAAGCATTGAGATCATGCTTGACGTCTTCTTCTCTTTTAAGCCACCATTCAATATCGATGGGATTATTTTTCAAGCATGTGTGAATGTTTTCGGAAATTGCTTTATCAACTTTTCCGAGATTAGACTTTGCCTGAATTACCGCCAATTCCGTTCTTTGCCAAAGATCTAACTTACTTTCATCAGACCAGATTTTAGAAATTTCTTGGTCGGCGTAACGCGTAATCATTGCTTGTTCCTTTCTTATTGGTTGTCAAAGGGCTGGTTAAAGACACACATTTATACTAAGTTATATCATAGATAAGTCAACGGAAACCAAAAAGGCGCCTTGAGGCGCCTTTTTGGTTTTAAAAATTATTACACAACTTTCATCGGCAAAACTGCGCTTTTTATCCGCTTTAAATCTTCATACATGAGATATCCATAGATAAGACACAAAGGCATCATAACAAATGAATTAACCAAAGCTCCTAAGAGTGGGATCCACGAAATAACCATTGCCAAAAGCCCAATAGTCACAAATCTACCTGCAATAGGCCACCAATAGCCTCTCACTAATTCTCTACTTTCTTTAAGAGCTGCTTTCCCCTTTGTACCTTCCAGAACAACAATATATATTGAGAATACAAACCAAACCGCAAAAATAATACCCGGAACAATCAAGAGAATGCATCCTCCCAATACCGCAAGACCGACAAGAGCATTGACCCACAAGAACGGAAATAGATGATTCCATCCCTGTATTAAATATTCTTTGATGGTCAACGTCTTTGTTTGTTCTTTTACCAAAAGGATCAATGCTACTTTTACTATCAACGAAACAATCCCTGCGAGAATAGCAAGCAGTGCAAATATCACCAGCCAAAGGGGATTAAAGTCCATCATTTCTTCTTGTGGAGAGAGCAAAAATCCCAAAAGACCAATGGGCACAAAGATTACAAAATTTATAAGCAAAAGGGTAATAAAAGTCCACAATTTATTTTTATAAATTGCAAAACTTTGCTTAAACAACTCGCGTATTGAAATTAGTTTTTCCATAATTCTTTGAATTTTATTTAATCGGGTTCACCCGATTAAATAGGCCCTTTGCCTAATTTCGTCAAAACGAAATTATTTAATCGGGTTAACCAATTAATTCTTTTACTATTTTTGAAATTTCTGAATTATCGGCTTTGCCTTTTACCTTAGGCATTAAATCGGCCATAATTTTCCCCATGTCCTTCATTTGCGTAGCGCCAACTTTTGCAATTGATTCTTGAACCAACTTCTTAAGCTCGTCTGCCGAAAGCTGTTCGGGTAAATATTTTTGAAAAATTGCAATTTCCTTTTTCTCTTGTTCTGCTAATTCGGGCCGGTTTCCCTTTTCATACAAGGCAATAGCGTCTTTTCTCTTTTTTATTTCTGACGACAAAACCGCTATCACCTCCTCATCACTTAATGCGGGTTCTTGTGCCAATTTTTCTTTATATCGTTTTTCTTTTTCTTTTGAGCTAATGGCAGCCAACACTAAACGCAAAACACCAGCAACCTCATGATTGCCCTGCTTTAATGCCCCCGTGGCATCATTTTTTAACTGCTCCTTGAGCATTTATTTTGGTTTTTCTAATTTCTCCTGCTTTCGCTTTTCAATTTTAAGCGTTTCCCGACGTAAGGCTGAGCGCTTTTTAGCCAACGTTGACTTGGCGCGTTTTTGGAATTGACGCCCCCTCAATTCAAGCAAAACGCCTGACTGACGGACGGTCTTGGTAAAACGATGCACCAAATTCTGGGGATTTTCTTTTTCTTTTCGTTTGACTACTAATGTCATTATTTTACTTTTGTTTTCATTTCTTCGACGACCTTGGTAAGTTTTATTTCCTGTTGTTCACCCGATTCCATGTCCCGCAGGGTGATAAAATCTTCTAATGCTTCTTTTTGCCCAAAAATCAAAACCCAGCGGATATTCATTTTGTCAGCGGTTTTTAATTGAGCACGCAAGGAATCTTTGGAAAATGATTCAGCCACGGGAATTTTAGCTTCTCTGAATTCTTCAAATAACTTCAGGCTTTTGCGCTTGGCCAACTGCCCCAATTGGGCTAAAAATATTTTGGGTTCTTCTTGTTTCTTATCGCCTACTTTTAATTCTTTTTCAATCATCAGCTCCATAATGCGCGAAATACCAATACCAACACCGCAGGCAGGGGTATCACGGCCTCCTAAAAGCCTTACTAATCCATCGTACCGTCCGCCGGAGGCCAATGCTCCATATGAAACACCAACCTCACTTTTTTCTGAAATTTCAAAGACAGTTTTAGTGTAGTAATCCAAGCCTCTGACCAAATAGGGGTTTAAGGTATAGGGAAGTTCTAATTCATCTAAGAATTCTAAGACCTGTTTGAAATGCGCGTGGCATTGTTCACACAGATGATCAACAATTTGCGGAGCGCCCGATTTAACTTGCTGACATTTTTCTTCTTTGCAGTCTAAAATTCTCAGAGGGTTTTCTTTGAGTCGGCGTTGGCAATCTGCGCATAACGAAGACTTGCGCGACTTAAAATATCCCGTGAGCATTTTTTTAAAATACGGGCGGCATTCGCTGTCTCCAATTGAGTTGACTTCAATGCTGATATTTTTAAAGCCTAAATCTTTTAAGACGTCGTAGCTGATCTGGATAATCTGGCCATCAATAGAAGCGCTCTTGTCTCCCAAGGCTTCCAAGCTTGCCTGTAAAAATTGGCGGTATCTGCCTTTCTGGGGTCGGTCATGCCGAAAACACGGACCCATCGTCCACAATTTTACGGGCTGGGGCAAGTTGTGCATGCCATGTTCAATGTAGCTACGCACAATGCCCGGAGTAAATTCAGGACGCAACGCAATCAAATCACCTCCTTTTGCTTTAAAGGCGTACATCTCTTTTTCAACAATATCTGACGAAAGCCCAGCTCCTTTTGAAAACACTTCTGCCTGTTCTAAAACTGGTACTTCTATTTTTGAAAAGCCATAATAATGGGTGGCGTTTTCAATAAATTTTTGTATCTTTCTGAGATACGGCTGGTCTTTGGGCAAAATATCGTGCATCCCGCTTAATGTTTGTAACTTTACCTTAGTCATTCGTTAGTTGTTATGCGTTATTAATAACTGGGCTCTTGTATATATGCCATTGCCCGAAATGGATAAATTCTCAGCAAGGCTTTACCAATAATATCGTATCGAGGCAAAACTCCCCACCTTCGCGAATCGTACGAGAATTGCCGATTATCTCCCAGGACAAAATATTGATCGGTTTTTAAAATTACTTTAGTGTCTCCATCGGTATTGATAAGATCAGGCAAATAGTTTTTTTCATCTAATACAAAGGGAACACCCTGCGACGGTGTAATAGTTACCTTTCCGTTGCTTACCTCGACTGTTTCACCCGGAAGCCCCACAATCCGTTTAATAAAGCGTTGGCTTTGGTCAATCGGGTATTTGAGCACCACCACATCTCCCCGGGCGGGTTCAGTAAAGCGATACGACAATTCATCAACAATCAAATAATCTCCTGAATGAAAGTTAGGAATCATGGAATCGCCTTTGACAATAAACGGCTGGAAAATAAAGTAGCGTATCGGTAAAACAATCAGAGCGGCAATAATCAACACCTTCAAGAGCTCCCACGTAGCTGAAAAATACTTATTACCATTTTCTTCTGGTTCTTTAGGGATAATGGAAATAGGCTCCTCATTCATAATTTACAAGATAATATGCTGTATTTTAGCACTTTTTTTAATCCAGCGCAACCCCCCTTTATTTGAGTAACAACCCCACACCAATTTCAGCCAAGCCGTGGTCACACAAAAGTAGTAACCGAAGCGCCTCCCGCCTACGCCAAGGCTTTGGCGGGCAGGCCGGCTGTCTCTGAGGTAAACCAAAAAAAGTAGTCAAATTGGTGAAGGGGTTTCGCGGCGATAAGGAAATTATACTTCTGCCTACAAGCAGGCAGGTCGCCGCTCAAAAAAAAGAGGGCCGAAGCATCGTTGCTTGGGCCCAAATGGATTGATAAGAAAGGGGAAGAAAATCAGGCGATTAGCACGCCCTCGCTCTCGGCTGACGCCGAGACAAAGGACGGTCACTAGGTCCACGGTCCATGTGTACACCCTGTGGGCGGCAGCGCTCCTCCCTTAAGAAGCGCTGAACACGTGCTGGATCCTGACGAAACCCTCCGTAGGTGAGAAGCCTCCCGAGCCTATCGAGATCAAATGTCCCGACGTCCTCGACTGAACTGAGGAATCTCCTCAATTCGAAGCTAATTCCCGCCATGCGAGTCTCCTTCTCCAAGGAAATGGTTCCGCAAAACGCAGCCTCTTCTCTGTTCCGGTGTTCCACATCGATCTAGCAAGGGATCGTTTGGAACTGTTCGAACGTCAACTGCACCTTCCGGAAAGATTGCCGAAAGGTCTTGAACGCCGCTTCAGATGTGAGGCGCCCTCTCGCGATGTTCTCGCGACCACGAAGGATATTGCCCCTCATAGCGTCAGTGAGCTTCACTGTAACGCTATTGTGACTTTGAGGCCCCTCCCTCGAGTTGCTCCCGTTATGTGGAGCAGCCGCGATACCGTTACCAGCTCGACTACCATTTCGAGCCATGACCGACTCTCCTTGTCCTTGAGAAACATGGATGTAGAAACACGATGCCTCTTCCTTCGTTCCAGCCCCTCTGTCCAAGGGCTGAAAAGAGAACCTCTTCTCTGTCCGGCCCGCTTCCCTCGGTTAGAAACTCCTCATGCTTACCTCCTTTCATTGAAAGAACACTTTCTTGATTCTACTCCTCCCAAAAAAGGTGTCAATAGATGTGGCAAAAAAATCTTAAAAATGATAACAATAGTAAAATATGATCATTATTGCGGGTCTGGGCAATCCCGGGGAACAATTTATAACAACGCGCCATAATGTGGGCTTTATGGCTGTTGATTTTTTTGCCAAGAAAAACGAATTTCCCGAATTTGGATTGTCAAAAAAGCATGAGTCGTTCATCAGTGAAAATAAAAAAATTCTTCTGGCAAAACCTCAAACGTTTATGAATAAGTCAGGCGTAGCTCTTAAAAAAATTGTAGCGCAAAATAAAAAAGCAGATGTTGTGGTTATTCACGACGACATGGATTTACCGCTGGGCAAATTTAAAATTGCAAAGAATCGGGGCTCTGCTGGCCATAAAGGTGTTGAATCTATAATTAAAGCTATTGGCAATAAAAATTTAGTGCGTTTTCGGGTAGGCATTCAACCCACAAAAGGCAAACCACCAAAACCTGAAACGTTTGTCATCAAAGATTTTACCCCTGATGAACAAAAGGTTATTAAAAAAACTATCAAAGAGATCTCAGAAGCCCTCGATTGTTTTATTGAAAACGGACTCGATAAGACGATGAATCAGTATAATTAAAAAGCCTTTGTGACCGAACACAAAGGCTTCGTTGGTTTACTTGCGACGACGTCGCCTCCGAAGAATTTTGGGACGACGCCCTTTTAAGCATCGATACATTCTGCTCCAGACAAATTTTGTCCCGATCGTAATCGGTGAAGAGATGAAGTCTTTCCCTACATAGGTGACTCTAGTGATCATTTTCCACCTCCTTGCTTGAGTTGAGAAGAGAGCCACTTTCACTCTAACTCCAAAAGAAGAGGAAAGCCAGTGAAAACTTGTCAGATTATTTTTTCTTTGGCTTTGCTTTTGATTTCTTTTTGAATTCTCTCAGTATATCGATGCCTTTTTGAAGGAGCTTCCACTCCATTTGGCCTTTTTCACCGTCCAAACGCCTCACACATTCCCACGGCTCCAACACTCTCTTAAGAGATTGAGAGACGCCGTTGGTAGTCAAATGCGTTTTAGATGCAATTTGCCCAATAGTAGAAATCTTGCTTTTGTTATCCATCGCCGCTAAAATCTCCATATAGCGACTGTACCGACTGTCCATGACACACCTGCCTTTCTCCGCCGAAGGCGGATCCGCCTCTGGCGGAAAAACACATAGGGGTGACAAGAACGCTTTTTATCCTACTGAATTAATATGGAAATGCAAGACACCTATGGTATCACTGTGTCGGAGGGCTTTTTTTATGTTATTCACACAAATTATACTTAAGCTTGAGGATTTTTATGATAGTATGTAGCAATGCAAGAAATAAGAGAAATAAAAATTACTGACGCAAAATATCCTGAATCGCTTAAAAAAATTCCTGATGCTCCGCCAGTGTTATATTACCGGGGGAATTTTGATGCTGTTCATGAGACATGCATTGCTATAGTTGGCACACGTCGGCCGTCGAGCTATGGCCAGCAAGCTGCCCTGCAAATTGCAGGTGAGCTCGCTGACACTGGCGTCATAATTGTTTCGGGCTTGGCTCCGGGCATTGATACGTTTGCTCACCGCTCGTGCGTTGAAAGAAAAAAGAAAACCATTGCGGTTTTGGGCACTGGCTTAGATGAAAAAAGTATATACCCTCAGCAAAACTTGAAACTTTCACGAAATATAATTGAAAATGGTGGCTGCCTTATTTCTGAGTTGCCACCAGGAACTCACGGCTCAAAATTTACTTTTCCCAAGCGTAATAGAATTATATCGGGATTATCTTTGGGAGTTTTAGTAGTTGAAGCAAAAGAAAAATCAGGATCCTTAATTACTGCTGAATACGCCGCTGCCCAAGGCAAAAAATTATTTGCGGTTCCCGGACCCATTTTTTCGTCAAATGCCAAAGGCCCCAACCGTCTTATTAAAAATGGTGCAGTGCTTGTTGAGAGCGCTTCTGATATAGTAGACGTATTGGGCATTGAGCACTCTTTTGCTCAAACGTTTAAAAATGTAAGTGCTAGCACGCCTCAAGAAGTGGCTATTTTAACGGTTTTAAAAGAAGATCAATTATATATTGATGCCATCATTGAAAAAACAAAATTGCAGGCAAGTGTCGTAGCTACCACCCTTGCACTGATGGAAATTTCAGGTAAGATACGGAGCTTGGGAGGCAACACGTATGCTGTCTCGTAATTTAAAATTTAAAAAATGGATTTAATTATTGTAGAAAGCCCTACGAAGGCTAAGACAATTCAAAAGTTTTTGGGAAACAAATATAAAATTTTGTCATCTTTTGGGCATGTGCGGGATTTGCCTAAATCAAAACTGGGCGTAGATGTTGATAAGAACTTTGAACCAAGTTATGTAATCCCCACCAAAGCCAAAAAAGTGGTTACGGAATTAAAGAAAGAAGCCAAAAAAGTTGATGAGGTTATCTTGGCAACTGACGAAGACCGGGAAGGAGAATCTATTTCCTGGCATTTACAGGAGGCTCTGGGATTAAAAAATCCAAAGCGCATTGTCTTTCATGAAATTACACAAGAAGCCATTCAAGAGGCACTGCAGAGCCCGCGTACTATTGATACGCACTTAGTTAACGCTCAGCAGGCCCGCCGTATTTTAGACAGAATTGTCGGGTACAAACTCTCGCCATTTTTATGGAAAAAAGTGGCTAAGGGACTATCGGCGGGGAGAGTGCAATCAGTGGCTGTGCGACTGGTAGTTGAAAGAGAAGAAGAAATTAAAAAATTTGTGCCGCAAGAATACTGGGAATTGGAAGCAAAGTTTAAAAAAGATTCCCTTGGCCATAGCCCTCGGCCGTCAGCCTCCGGGCGAGGCCAAACGGGCGAGGCAAAAGAATTCTCTGCTTTTTTAAATAAAAAAAATGGTAAAGCCGTTGATAAACTGGAAATAAAAAATGAGCAAGAAGCCAAAAGTATTTTAAGTGATCTTGAGAGTGCAACGTATCAGGTAGAAAAAATTACCAAAAAAGAAACGAGGCGCAATCCCTTGCCACCGTTTACCACGAGCACCTTGCAACAAACCTCAGCCAACAAATTTGGCTATTCATCAAAAATGACCATGTCCGTGGCCCAAAAATTATACGAGCAAGGATATATCACTTATCACCGAACCGACTCATTGAATTTGTCTCAAATGTCATTGACAGCGGCCAAAAGCTACATCACGAGCACCTTTGGCCAGAATTATTTTAAAGGAGCGGCATTTAAAGCCAAAGGAAATGCCCAAGAAGCCCACGAGGCTATTCGCCCTTCATATGCCCAAAAAAATCCTGAATCGGTTAAAGGAGAATTGAGCGGTCCACAGCTTAAGTTGTATACCTTAATATGGCAGCGTTTTATTGCTTCTCAAATGATGCCCGCTGTTTTTGATTCGACATCGGTGGAAATTAGTGCTCAAAATTATGGCTTCGGAGCAGCCGGCCAAATGCTCAAATTTGATGGCTTTTTGAAAGTGTACCCCATGAAGTTTTCAGAAACCGACATGCCGTCGCTGCAAGAAAAAGAAGAATTGGATTTACAAAAACTCGAGCCAACTCAGCATTTTACCGAGCCCCCCGCAAGATACAACGAAGCCAGCCTCATTAAGGCTCTTGAAGCTCATGGTATTGGCAGACCCTCTACGTATGCCCCGACCCTCAGTACCATTCAAGAGCGAAACTATATTCTAAAAAACGAACAAAAACGCTTTGCTCCCACAGAAATGGGGACGATTGTAAACGAAGTGTTAGTAAAAAATTTCCCCGAAATTGTCGATATTGAGTTTACCGCCGCCATGGAAAAAGAATTAGACGAAATTGCTGAAGGCAAAGATACCTGGCAAAAAACAATTAAAGAGTTTTATGGGCCTTTCGATAAAAATTTACAGGAAAAATATCAGGACGTAGAAAAGAAAAATTTAGACATTCCCACCGACAAAATCTGTCCTAAGTGCCAAAAACCGATGGTAGAAAAATTTGGCAGATTTGGGAAATTTTACGCCTGTACGGGATTTCCTGAATGCAAACACACCGAATCCATTGTAAAAGCCACCGCTGCCGGTCCTGTTATAGTTTTAGATATTGTCTGCCCCAAATGCGGTAAGGGGAAAATGGCAGCCAAGAGAAGCAAACGCGGCAAGATCTTTTACGGCTGCGACCAGTACCCTGCCTGCGATATGGCAACCTGGGACAAACCTATCAATGAATTCTGCCCTACGTGCAAATCTATTCTCGTAGAGACCAAAAAAGGACTCATCAAGTGCTCAAGCAAAGAGTGCGACTATAAGAAGTAAGCCTTCATTATTGGTTAATAAAAAAGGCTTATGGTAGGGATATGGAAAAAAATTATGATGTTGCAATAATCGGCGGCGGAACTACGGGAATTTCAACTGCGTATGTTTTAGCTGGCACGGGAAAGACATGCGCCGTTTTTGAAAAGAACACTATTGGCTCTGGAGCCACTGCAAAAACAACGGCATTTCTTACAAATCTTCTCGATACGTCGCTGGTTGATCTCAAAAAAATCTTTGGGCAAGAAAAAGCTAAGTTGGTATGGCAATCTCACGCGGAAGCAATTGATACTATTGAGCATATAGTGAACTCAGAGCACATTGACTGCTCGTTTATGAGATGCCCGTCATACAACTACGCGAATTCAACAAAAGATTTTGAGGGACTCACAAAAGATTACCAGCTTGCAAAAGAATTAGGGTTTGATGTTGAGTTACACAAAAACAATAATTTTCCCTTCAACAGCAGCGGATATATGATTCTCAAAAACCAGGCAAAGTTTTACCTCAGCCACTACGTAAAAGCTCTGGCGCAAAAAGCACAACAAAGAGGTGCTTTTATTTTCGAGCATCGAGAAATTAAAGAAATACAGTATAAAGATGGAATTTGGAAATTGAATGATGGGGCATCTTCTGTTTTTGCAAAAGATGTCGTGATTGCCACATATTATCCTTTTGGCAGGCAAACCAAAACCCATTTTAAAAAGGGAATGTATGTAAGTTATGTTTTTAAATTGCAGATCCCAAAAAACTATTTGCCGTATGCCATTTTTGAGGACACCGCGAACCCCTACCATTATTTCAGGACTGATGACGAAGGAGATCACGATTCAATGATTATCGGCGGCCAAGACCATCGAGCAGACATCCCTCTGAACAAAGAGAAAAATTTTATAGCACTGGAAAAATGGATTCAAAAAACATTCACGAGCATGAAGTACACTATCAAATCTCGCTGGACAGGACCAATTTTAGAGCCCTCGGACGGACTCGCCCTCATTGGAAAAATTAAAGATCATTTATATGTTGCAACCGCTTTTTCGGGGAACGGCATAACGTATTCAACCATCACTGCCCAGATAGTGAGCGATCTCATTGAAAATAAGAAGAATCCGTATGCTGAGCTCTACGACCCAACCCGTTTTTTGAATGTAAAATCTATGCTTATTAAGGGCAGAGACTACGCCTCAGAAAATTGGCACACCATTTTTGGAACTTGAAAAATGGTCGAAAATGTGACAAAATGAAGCTACTTTGCCGAGGTGGCGAAACTGGCAACCGCACAGGTTTCAAAAACCTGCGAGCGCAAGCTCTTGAGGGTTCAAGTCCCTCCCTCGGCACTATCATGCTTCAAAAGTCTCTCAATCCTGACAAAGAATTGCAATCATATATAATTGGTCTTGCCCTTGGTGATGGCAATCTTTCTAATCCCAACAAACGAGCTGTTCGTCTTAGGATTAGCTGTGATAAAAATTACCCAACTTTATATAAAAGAATTGCAGAATCTTTACAACTATTATTACCGAACAATAAAGTAAGTATTATAGACAGAGATCTTCACTGTTTAGATATAAGTGTCTATTCTAACTATTTGGAAACACTCCTCGGCTGGAGAGCAAAAGGTGGTTCAAAGTTCATACAAAACGTTTCAGTTCCTAGTTGGATAAAAGAAGCTAGGGAGTATAAAATCAGTTGCCTTAGAGGTCTTATTGAAACTGATGGATCAATTTATAATGATAGAGGATATAAAATGATGATTTTTACGAGTATTATCCCTGAGCTTGCGAATGATTTTTATAATATGATTGTTTCTCTTGGCTTTCAGCCGTATATTTATAGAATTGGGAAAAGGAAAAATTCTAAATACAATTTTAATCAACAGCCGGTTTATCATGTAAGATTATCTAAGAATGTTGCCGAGTTCTTAGCTTTAGTTAAGCCAGAAAAAATATAATTCGTTTCAGAATCTAAAAAAAATCTCGGCGGGAGTCCGAGATTTTGCGTTTAAAGGCGGCACTGGTGAAACGGTTTAGGGATGATGATCTCAACCCGGTCGCTTTTTATGGCGCCATCGCGTATGAGCTTAGGGAGCTCATGTTTTCTGAACTTCATGTCCAGATGGGTAAGCATGAGTTTTTTAACGCTTTGGTCTTCAGCCAAGCGAATTACTTCTTGAATACATGCGTGACCTTCTTTGGGGTCTTTATAACACAATGTCTCGTGAATCAAGAGGCTCGCGCCTCGGTAGAACTTTTCTTGCAGGACTTTGCCATCGCCACTATAGCACACCGTGTGCTTGTGGTTTTCAATGCGAACAGCCAAATTAGTCACTTTCGTGTGATTGGTGGGCATAAAAGAGAGTTTTAGTCCCTTGAACTCTTCAATAGAACCACTTCCAACATCTAAAAGGAAAATATGAGCCCTTGGATGCTCTTCGTTTTCCTTATACATCCAGCCTATAATATTCGTGAAAATGTACTCTTGTTCTTGTTTTGGACAATAGATGGTAATTGGTTTGATGCGGCCATTATCCCAAAAACTACGAATAAGAGGACGCAAACCCAAACAATGGTCGTCGTGTCGATGGCTGATGTAAATTACATCAACAAAATCGGGGTCTCTCGAAACCCTCCATAATTGCAATGGCACCGTAGGACCGCAGTCGAGAAGGATACGTGCTCCTTTCGTAATTACCAAGTGAGAGTTGTTGAGATGAGTCAGATCCCCGTACACACCCGTCCCTAAAGAGATCGTTCTCATGCCATTCTCCTCCCTGATTGAGAAAAGGTTGACAATGAACAAAACCTGCTCGTGCAGGCACATTCCTCAATGATACGTATCGGTGATGAATAAAAAATTAACGAAGATCTTGAGACATCTTTTTGAAAAAAGTTGCAAGGAGCCGCCCCATGAGAACGCCTAACAGAGCCCCTGCAATGATATCTAATGGCCAATGGACTCCCGCAAAAACACGAGCAATAACAATGAATGTACTCCCTACGTAAAATAAAATTCCCACTTTTTTATTATAACCATAGACAATTGTTGAAAGAGTAAAATAAAATGCCGCATGAGCAGAAGGAAATGAAGCCTCATGCGGGTCATACCCGAGTAAAAGCAAGTTTACATCGTTTGCGACAAAAGGCCGGGCACGAAAATGAATTTGTCGAATTATTTCAACGATGGTGAGCCGCACAAAAACTGCGGCCACAACAGCATTAATCACCATCTGCTTGTGCTTTATAAAATTCCCTACTAATACAACAAACAATATGGCCAAAAGGACATACTCAAAATACGCTGCAAAAAATATTGCTAATTGATCTAAAAATTCCCATCGACCGGCGTATTGATTAATAAGGTTGAAAAGATAAACATCGATCTTCATCTCAGTCGCATGGATTTGTTTTGCGTAATATCTCTAATTTGTGATGGCTTTATCTTTTTAAGAGCCCCTCTATTAATAACAAGGTCAACCTGAGTAAATTGTTCCATATCTTTTATTTTTCGCACGGATTCTTGTCCTGAAATATTAACTGAAGTCTGAACCAAAGGCCGATTTATCTTTTTTTGCAGTTGATTTAAAAACTTGTAATCGGGGATTCGCAAGGCAATGGTGTTTTTTTCTACTCCATAGAGCTTAATTCCCGATTTTCTTTTTAAAACGAATGTGTATTTGCCCGGCCAAAATTTTTTCAAAATTTTGGCCTGCTTTGCATCAATTTCTGCTAATTGGTGCGCCATTGTCATGCCAGAAACAAATATTGGTAAAGGCTTTTTTGCATCCCTCCCTTTCATCTGGTAGATTTTCTCAACCGCTTTTTTATTCGTCGCATCAGCCAAAAACCCATAAATAGTGTCTGTCGGGCAAATCACCACACCTCCCTTTTTTAAAATGCGCGTGGCGCTAGCGAGCGCTTTTGCCGATTCCCTTAAGATTTCCATGTTTTATAAATTCAGCAAGCTTTTCAACGTCTTCTGGTTTTCCAAAATCGATCCAATAATCTTCTATTGTTTTTACTTTAACTTTCTTTTCTTTTGCCAAAAGTGAAATAACATCAGTAATTTCATATTCTCCCCGTTCCGATTTTTGTATTAGAGGCAATTTTTCAAATACTTCTGGCGTGAATTTAAATGGCCCCGTGTTAATAATATTTCCTACAAATTTTTTGGGTTTTTCTATAATTTCTTTTAAAAATCCGTTGTCGTCTGAAATTAACACACCATATTTTTCTGGTGCGTCATGATGCATGCCGGCAACATAATTATAGTCATCATTAACGTCAAGGGCTTTTAAATCTTTTACCGAATACAAATTATCTCCGTACAAAAAAATAAATGACTCATGGATACTATCTTTTACACACATAAGAGGACAGGCGGTTCCATACGTGCCTTGTTCCTTAGTTCCCAGAAGATCGTATTGACTTATAGCTTCAAGTTTAAAGTCTCCTTTTATGGGAGGAACATACGAGCTCTTAAACTCTTCTATCATCTCTCCTTTATACCCAACAACCAAAATAATATCTGAATATCCTGCGTAAAAAAGATTATCTAACAAGTACGCCAAAAACGGTCTGTCGAGTACATGAATAAGGTGCTTGGGTTTATCTTTTGCCAAGTCGAGCATGCGAGTCCCTGTTCCTGCAACCGCAACAACAACTTTCCTGATCATATTAGATAACTATATTTATCAATTTATTAGGCACAAAAATCACTTTCTTGGCCTCCTTATTGCCAATCCAATTTTTTACCTTTTGGCTTGTCATTGCTATTTTTTCTACCTCTTTTTGACTTGTACCACTCGCAATCTCAACTTTATCGCGTACTTTTCCATTAATTTGAACTATAAGAGTGACTGTACGCTCATGGATCAGTTTTTCATCAAAGAAAGGCCACTCTTGTTTACTGCATTGGCCCGCAAAACCAACAGCCTGCCAAAGCTCCTCGGTAATATGGGGAGCAAACGGCGAAAGAATGATCAAAAATTTCTGTAAATCTTTTTTACCGAGCTCTTCATTATTGCACTCGTTCATAAAAGTCATCAGGGCACTGATGGCCGTGTTAAACTTCATTGCATCAATATCCTCGCCTACTTTTTTGATTGTTTTGTGCAAAAGAGCCATGAGCTTATGACCTGAGGTTGCAGATTTTACTGCGCTCAGTTTCCATACTTTTTCTAAAAATCTCCGCACGCCAATAATTCCTTTTTGGTCCCACGGAATCATCTGCTCAAACGGCCCCATAAACATTTCGTACATGCGCAGAGTGTCTGCACCGTACTCCTTAGCCACATCATCAGGGTTAATGACATTTCCCTTTGACTTGGACATTTTAACGCCTCCCGGGCCTAAAATAATGCCGTGGGAGGTGCGTTTTTTATAAGGCTCTGAACCAATGCTTTTGGGTACAACTCCAATATCCCACAAGAATTTAAAAATGAATCGTGAATACAGTAAATGGAGAGTCGTGTGTTCCATGCCGCCGTTATACCAGTCAACGTTCATCCAATACTTTAATAATTTTTCGTCAGCCAGCTTTCTTTTATTTTTTGGATCTACATAGCGCAAAAAGTACCAGTTTGAACCAGCCCAATTAGGCATGGTATCTGTTTCTCGTTGCGCTTGACCCTTGCAGCGTGGGCATTTGACGGTAACCCATTGCTTCATGGCGGCCAAGGGAGACTCACCTGTGTCGGTAGGCTGGTATTTTTTTACTTTGGGAAGCTCAATAGGCAGATCTTTTTCCGAGACAGGCTGCCACCCACAATCATTACAAAAAATCATAGGGATTGGCTCACCCCAATAGCGCTGACGAGAAAAAATCCAATCACGCAGTCTGTAGTTTACTTTTTCATCAGCAAGACCTTTTCCTTTCAACCACGCGGTGATCTGGAGCCGTGCCTCCGCACTAGAAAGACCGTCGAACTGCATGGAGCTGGTTAAAATTCCTTCACCCTCGTAACATTCTTCGAGGTTTTTAACCTGGTGAGCTAATTCTGGGTCAGGCGGAACAATCGAAGTCCTCAGAGGAATGCCATATTTTTTTGCCAATTTAAAATCCCGTAGATCATGAGCATCAGCAAAAACCGCCCCCGTTCCGTATTGTTCTAACACAAAGTCGGCGACCCACACTGGCATTTCTTCCCCGGTCGCAGGATTGTGCGAAATAATCCCCTTAAGCTCTACACCGGCAACATCCTTTTGCAGATTTGAACGCTCAATATCTGAAGTATTCTCTGCTTTTTTGACATATTCTGCAACTTCTGAGAAATTTTCGATTTTTTCTTTATGTTTTTCAATAAATGGGTGCCCGGGTGAGAGAATTAAAAAAGTTCCTGAAAAAATAGTATCGATGCGCGTGGTAAAAACTTCAACCGGATCCTCAAATCCTTCAACAATAAACTTCACCAAAGCTCCTTTTGATTTGCCAATCCATTCTTTTTGTTGGGCTTTGACACGCTCAGGATAATCAACCAGATTTAAATCTTCCAATAGGCGTTCGGCGTACTTGGTAATTTTTATAAGCCACTGTTCTTTCTGGCGCTTTTCAACCGCTGTACCACAGCGCTCGCACTTGCCATTGACTACTTCTTCGTTAGCAAGACCAATTTTGCACGAGGGACACCAGTTAATATTAATCTTGTCTTTATAAGCTAAACCGTGCTCAAAGAGTTGTATAAAAATCCACTGGGTCCATTTATAGTACTGAGGGTCAGTGGTATTCACCTCGCGTGACCAGTCAAATGAAAATCCCAATGATCGCATCTGTTTTTTAAAATTTTTGATGGATTTTTGAGTAATAACTGAAGGATGAACTTTCTTTTTGATAGCATAGTTTTCTGCGGGCAAACCAAAGGCATCCCATCCCATAGGATAGAGAACATTAAATCCCTCCATTCTTTTTTTACGAGCGATAATATCTAAGGCCGTATAGCTCCGACAATGCCCGACATGAAGGCCGTCGCCCGAGGGATAGGGAAACTCAGTTAAAAGATATAATTTCTTACCTAACTTAGCCTTTCCGCCCGGGGCGGATCCGCCTTTGGCGGAAAAATCGGTGGATTTGTACCACTTTTTCTGCCACTTTGTCTCTATTTTTTGAGGGTTATACTTAACCATATATTTGAGCAATCCTATCATATTCTGAGCGCAAAAAAAAGCCCGTTTTGCCAAACGGACCTCTCAACGGCATCCATAATCTTTCATGTGGATAGGGAAGACAGACTTAAGACAATCGAGCTTATTCTTGGCAGTTTTGTCCTTTACTGCTTTGCGCAAAAAGTTGTTTTCGATCTTTTCGAAACTAGGACCATCTATTTGCACAGATTCTGTGCCTGTAATTCTTTCTCCCCAATATACCTGAAAGTATATATACTCATCTCCTCGGTAGAGGTAATGAAGATCTACTTTGTCGCCTTCATTATTATAAACAACAATAGCAAACGTACCAAAGTCGAATGATATAAACTCTTTTTGGCAAAAGTAAATGTCGACGAGAGACTTGACGACAGTAGCCATGACATACCTCCCGTGAGAGAACAAAGGGCTAGCTTTATGATAACAAAATTACTGCAAGCGAAATAGCCTCTGAGCGTTTTCAGTAGTAGTCTGATATACCTGGTCAACATCTCCACCTTTTAATTCAGCAATTTTTTGAACCGTATGTTTTATAAACAGAGGTTCGTTACGTTTTTTTCCTTCAGGGCCCGGTGTCAAATAGGGACAATCGGTCTCTAAAAGTATTTTTTCTAAAGGAGCATGCTTAATAACGTCATCGATATTAAATTTAAAAATAATTCCATTAATCCCTAAATAAAAACCCATAGCCATGTATTTTTGAGCTTGCTCTAAGGTTCCGGTAAAACAATGGATGACCCCGCGATTTTCACCTCGAGATTTTAAAATTTCTATGACATCATCGTGAGCCATGCGGCAGTGCAAAATAACGGGTAAATTGAGCTCGTGGGCAAGTTCTAACTGTTGGAGAAAAATCTTTTTTTGTTTTTCTTTAAAATCGTGGAGTTTGGCCGTTGTCTTCGGCTTGTAATAATAATCTAAACCAATTTCTCCAATGGCCACTACCTTTTTTGACTGCGCCAATTCTCTATATTTTTCTGCGTCAAATTCTTGCTCTTTAATCAAAAAATCCCCTTCATCAGGATCAGTTCTTGTTTTGACAAATTCAGCGGCTGCGTAAATGGGATGTAATCCAATGGCCGCATATACTCCATTATCGTATTGTTCAGCCAAGTCAACTCCATTTTTGCTTGTCTCGTATTTGGTGCCAACATTAATCATCCATATATCTTCCTTAAGTGTTCGCTCAATAACTTCTTTATAATCGTTGGCAAAAGCGGCAAATTGTAAATGGCTATGGGTATCGATGATCATATTATAATGTTATCTTAGATAATGATAAATTCAACTCCACACCACTTTCAGCTAAGCTCGTGGAGATATAAAGCTGTAAAGGCGAAGTGCCTCCGGCTGTCTCTGAAGCAAATCTAAGCATAGGAGGTAAAATTGGTGAAGGGGTTTCGCGGCGGCAAGGTAATTATATTCCGTCGCTCAAAAAAAAGAGGCCCAGCGAAACATCATTTCACTGGGCTAAGGGTTGTTGTTGGTGGCCTAGGGCTTCGAGGCAGGCGGTATGCTTTGATCCTTTCCATGGATTTGATCGAACACCTCCTGGCGGTGCACGGACACCTCTTTGGGCGCCACGATACCAAGGCGAACTTTGTCGCCGCGGATCTCCACCACCGTTACGGTGATGTCATTGTTGATCACGATGCTTTCGTTTTTCTTCCGACTCAATACTAGCATGAGACACCCTCCACTTGTGATTGTGAAATGGGAATCGCAAATCCCTCCCAGTTGGACTTGCGGTGAGCTGCCCTTAAGCTAACAAACATATGCTATTTTGTCAATATAACGCGGGGGTTCAAAAAAAGAGGCGTCCTCGACCGAAGTCGGGACGCCTATGGCTGTTGCCTTATCGGCTCCGTGAGTGGTGACTAGCAAGTCTCGCCGGTTGAAAATGAATGGAAGAATTACGTCCTTCCTCGGTAGCGCGGTCGCGCTTAATGAGCTCCGACCGAACCACGTGGACATTATCCGGAGCAGTGATGCCAAGTTTGATTTGACCGCCTCGGATTGAAAGGACCGTCACCCTGATATTGTCCTTGATGACAATTTCCTCGCCGATCCTGCGGGTGAGCACTAACATGGGGAATCCCTCCACAACGTGGTGTAAGAATGCAGACTCACCAGAGTCTGCGATGGGCTAGTATCATAGTATCAGTTCTACCTTATTTTGGCAATATTCTCGGAAACAATACTGATGAGTTCTTGGTTTGAACCGCTTTAGTAATTTTCTCTGAGGTTTCTGGCAAAAATGGCGAAAGCAACTCAGCAATACCAGAAAGGACAAACAGCATATCAGAAACTACTTGAGCGGCATTCTCTTTACCTTCCCGCTCATCTGAGCGAGGCTCGCCTGTCTTCGACAGAGCGGCCCATGGCTTATGAGTATTAAAATATTTATCACAAAACCCTATGAGATCCCAGATTGATTTAAGGGCTTCGTTAAACTTAAACTCTTCCAGATATGTTTTACATTCTTGAGTAGTTTTTTTGATTTCTTTTTTTATCTGCGCGGCCGGCTTTTTTTCGGCAAACCATGGTTTATGAGTTAACGCTACTGTCCGAGCCAGCAGGTTTCCGATGCCCCCCGCTAAATCCGCATTATAGCGTTGTTCAAATTTTTCATAGGTAAAATCTCCATCTTCGGTCGGGGTAATTTCTCGAAGCAGATAATATCGCACGGCATCAGTACCATATTTTTTAACCATTTCAAAAGGATCAACAACGTTTCCCAAAGATTTTGACATTTTTTGCCCGTTGGCAGTGATAAATCCATGGATAAAAATCTGTTTTGAATGAGGCAACCCTGCTGACATCAACATTGCCTGCCACATGGAAGACTGTTGGCGTAAATTATCCTTGCCGGCAACTTGTACTACTGGCCAAAAACTTTTGAATTTTTTCTTATCGTCCGGCCATTCTAGGGCGGAAATATAGCTTACTAAAGCATCGAACCACACATACATGACATGATGTTCGTCTCCAGGAACCGGCACTCCCCACGGCATTTTTTCTTTGAGCCTTGAAATGCTAAAATCTTCTAATCCTTTTTTAGTAAACTCTTCTATTTCATGGAGCCTTGATGAGGGAATAACAAACTGTCTATTCTTTTTATAAAAATCTAATAATGGTTTTTGGTATTTAGAGTATCTAAAAAAATAGTTTTCTTCTTCAATAATTTCGATATCTTGATTGGGGTGAATTGGACATTTTTCATTTTCAAGCTCAGATTCTGTTTTTTCTAATTCACAACCGACACAATATTTTATTTTGTAATTTTTCTTATAAATATCACTGTTTTTTTGGCATAACAACCAAAACTCTTGCGCTGCTTTAATATGGTGAGGATCAGTTGTGCGAATAAAGTTATCGTAACTTAAATGCAGGGCTTGTTTTAAATTATCAAATTTAGCAGCATAGGTATCGCAATATGTTTTTGGATCAATGCCGGCCTCTTTTGCTTTACGATAAATTTTTACCCCATGTTCATCGACTCCAAAGTTAAAAAATACGTCAAACCCCTCTTTGCGCTTGGCACGAGCAATAACATCAGCTTGAATAATTTCTAATCCAAAACCAATATGAGGATCAGCATTCACATAAGGTAACGTTGTAGTAATGTAAAACTTTTTTGCCATTTATGATACAATTCATAAATCTTAAATCATAAATCGTAAATCTTCAATGATCTTACTTGTTCATATGATGTTTGGCTCAGCGATGGGATATCTTGCCTTTTTGACCACTGGCAACTGGATTCTGGGTGTTTTTGTAGCCCTCCTCAGTCATTACTTCTTAGATTTCTTTCCGCACATAGAATATATTGAATCAATGAAAAAAGCTGTCGAAATTGTCCGCAGCACATCTCATGAAAAGTATAAAGTTCTTGTAATGGTAGTAGCTGATTTTTTCTTGCCCTTTATTATCATGTTTCTCATGTTTGGCAGCCATGCGTGGACGTTGTATCTGTTTGCTTTGGCAGCGGCCTTCCCCGACAGTCTTACGGCCCTCATGCAACTGTGGCCAAACAAGTTTTTATTGTGGCACCAAAAAATTCACGGTGAGATCATCCATTATTTGACTAAACAAAAAAACTTTCCCCTCTTTTGGAAAGTTTTCACTCAGGCAGCGGCATTTGTCATAGGCATCATCATCCTCGGCGGTAAAAATTAGGCTGCTTGTATCTTTCGTTTCTCCAAGAACTCCATGAGAAACTCATAGATAATACCAGCAACCGGTACCATGAAAACAATGCCCAAAAACCCAAACATAATGCCTCCTACAATAATAGAGATAAGAACCAGTAATGGAGGAATATCCAAAAACTTTTTCATGAGCAGTGGAGTGACCACTTTATTATCAACTTCTTGAATAAGCGTGAGAGCTACAAAAATATAAATGGCCGTGGCCCACGAATCCGAAATCCCCACGAAGATAAGGACAGCAAGAGCAGTGATAACCGGACCAATAAAAGGAACAAAGTTAAGAGTTCCCGCTATCAATGAAAGGACTATTGCATACTTGACCCCAAAGAGTAAAAACACAACAAAGGAAGCTAAACCCACAAAGACGCATGAGAGAAGCCGCGCTCCAAACCAGCCAGCTACTTTTGTTTGTGCTTGCTCAAAGACCGCCTCTACATGACCCTCGTAGCGGGCAGGAAGAAATATAGCTAAACCTTTTGCAATACTCCGCTCACCTAATGAAATGTAAAACGCAAAGATAAAAATCAGTATTGCTGATGAGACTCCGCCAAAAAAGATAGAAACAGCTTTAACAATAGACTTGGAGCTCTCCTCAAGATTAGAGAGAACGGCGGCAATAATGCTCTCAAAATCTTCTGCGAGTGAAATACCAAAATTCTTGAGCAGAGGATTTATCTTCTCAAAATATTCAGGAATATTTTGAACAAATTGACTAATTTCGGTAGCAAAAAGAGGAGCGATGAGAAAAATCATCAATCCCAAGCCCCCAAAAATTCCCCCATAAATAATGATTACCGCCAGCACTTTAGGAAGACGCAGTTTTTGGAGAAAACGCACGGCCGGGTCCAGGAGAATAGAAATAATAAGAGCAAAAAAGAGCCAAATTACCACACTTCTGATCAAGAACAGCATGTACAAAATAAGCCCCGCAACGCAGATTTTGAGAATCGTCTCCCACGAAATGTCGAGGGTGTTGTGTTCCATGAGGATGTATAGACTATATCTTTAATAGTTTCTGTAGTTTTTCTTTATCTTTTTCTTCCACAGGACCAATGACGGCTAAATTCAACTTTTCGTTCTTGAAAATATCCTGGGCGACCTTGTGAATATCAGCCACAGTCACCTTATCAATCATTTTCAATTTTTCTTCTATAGTCAAAACGGTGTTCTCTATAACTTCCTGGGTAGCATAGAATGAAGCCTGCGAGTCCGTGGCATCAAGCGCCAAAGCGGTGCTCCCCCGCACGTAATCTTTGGCCTTTTTAAGTTCTTGGGGGGTTACTTTTTTATGTTTTAAGTCGCGGTACTCCGCTAAAATTAATTCTACCGCTTTCTCAAGACTATCTTGCTTCACCCCTGCCTGTGTTACCAAATACCCTGCATCCGTGGTAAATTCCGGGCTCGTGTGAACATAATATCCCAAACCATTACGCTCTCGTACCGAAATAAACAAGCGAGAACTCATATTTCCTCCGAGCATGACCGCCATCAACTGGAGCGCGTATTTGCGAGAATCAAAAATATCGTAACTCCGCACTCCCAAGCACAAATGAATTTGGTCTGTTTTTTTGTGGTGCAAAAGGATTCCCGGTTGTCCTTGAATTTCTTTGACGCCAGGTTTATCTCCTGATTCTTTGTCTTCAATGTCCCCAAAATATCTCTTAATTTTTGCCCCAACGTCTTTTTGGTTAAAATCACCAGCCACACATACTACCGTGTTTTTGGCTGCATAGTGTTTTTGATAGTAATCAATAACCTTCTGACGGTTGAACTGCTGAATATTTTCTTTTTCTCCCACAATTCGCCAGCCGGCCGGCTGGTCACCGTAGAGCAAATCCTCAAACAATTCTGACACATACGAGGTTGGGGTATCTAAATACATATTCAACTCTTCAATAACCACCCCCCTTTCTCGCTCAATTTCTGTTTGGTCAAACTGCGAATTTAAAAAGATATCGGCGATCCAATCTAAAGCAACGTCAGTATGTTTTTTATCAACCTTAGCCCAGTATCCGGTTACTTCCTTAGAGGTAAAGGCATTGTATTGGCCGCCAATCTTATCAAGCGTTTCTGAAATAGCCAGAGTCGTCGGCCGCTTTTTAGTTCCCTTAAAAAAGAGGTGCTCTAAAAAATGAGAAATGCCGTTAATATCTTTTGTTTCGTACTTAGATCCCGTACCCACTAAAATCAAAACGGTAACGCTGTTGGCGTTTTTAATGGGGACTGTGAGCACGCGGAGATTATTTTTCAGTACTGTTTTACGATAATTTTTCATGCAAAAAATTCTTTAATTCACTTATTTTTACCCTCTCTTGCTGTGCCGTGTCGCGGTCACGCACGGTAACTTCATCATTATCTAACGTATCAAAGTCCACAGTTATACAAAACGGGGTGCCAATTTCATCTTGGCTGTAGTAACGTTTGCCAATGTTGCCCCGATCATCAAATGCCACATTGAATTCTTTTCTGAGGTCAGCTGCAACTTCTTGTGCTTTTTTGACCAATTCGGGTTTGTTGCGTAACAACGGAAACACCGCCGCTTTATAGGGCGCTAATGATGGTTTTAGTTTTAACACTACCCGATCTTCCTCTTCATGATAAGCAGAAAGCAAGACAACCAAGAGTGTCCTATCTAAGCCGAATGTTGGTTCAATAACATGAGGGTATAATTTTTCTCCAGCCTCCTCATCGTGGTACGGAGCTTCTTGGTAATGGTTTTTGAGATCAAAATCGGTCCGATACGCCAAGCCATATAATTCTTTTCTGCCAAAGGGATAATCAAATTCAAAATCAATGGTACGCTTGGAATAGTGAGCTAATTCACTTTTTTCAATTTCATGTTCGTGGACTTTTTTGGCATCAACACCAATGAGCTCGAGCCATGAAAGCATTTCTTTTCTCCAATACTCAAAGTGTTTTTCCCAATCAGCCTCTTTCACAAAATACTCAAATTCCATTAAATTAAATTCGCGCGTTCTAAAAATAAAGTTACCGGGAGTAATTTCATTACGAAATGCTTTTCCTTGTGAAGCAATGCCAAAGGGAATTTTTTTCCGCATCGTGTCCAACACATTTTTAAAGTCTACAAACATTGCTTGGGCAATTTCTCCCCGCAAATACGCCTCCGACGAAGAATCTTCAGCAGGTCCCAAAAAGGTTTTGAGCATCAAGTTAAATTGCTTGGCTGCAGTAAATTCTTTTTTCCCACATTGCTCACATTTTTCTGGCATCTGATCAGCCCGGTACCGAGCGTGACATTTTTTACACTCCACTAAAGGATCGGAAAACTCTTTGAGATGCCCTGATGCTTCCCAAACTTTGGGATTCATAATTAAGGCCGCATCAATGCCCACCATATCATCTCGGTTATGAACAAAACGTTTCCACCAGAGGTTTTTGATATTGTTTTTGAGTTCAACGCCCAGAGGACCATAATCGAATGAATTAGATAATCCTCCATAAATTTCGCTGCCCGGGAAGACAAAACCCCTTCTTTTACAGAGGCTTACTATTTTATCCATGAGGTCAGTTTGAGGTTTCATATTTAATCAATAGTACTCTGTTGAGATGAAAATTTCAACAAAAAACAATAAAACAACGAGACCCGGCCTCGTTGATGAGGCCGGGTCTCGTTGAGTAAAAGTAACTAAAATTATATTCTAAGAAATTTTGTTAACTATTAACTGTAAAAGGTTTTTAATTTCTTCTCGCCCCTCTTCTTCGGTTTTTACCCCAATAAACTTTTGCCATTCGTCATAAATTTCTTTGTCTTGCGTATCGCGAACAGCATTTTCAATTTTAAGTCTATCTTCAAAAGAAATTTCCCCTTGGGCGCGCAATACCTTATTAATGAAGAGATTCGCGAAATCGAGTACTTTAGTTTTAACGTGGACCGATTGTTCTACCTCCTGGACTTTCTTGTGGGCTATAAAAAGACTGATTCCCAAAGCAGCATTGCCAATAAGAGAAATAGCTAAGACAAGAACTCCAATAGTCACTACTTTTACTTGATCCATTGTTCGTGAAGATACCTCTATACTACTCCGTGCCACCATACGCACAAGGTGGCAAAGTAATAATATTACCGGTATCTTGTTACTTTAATTTTACCAATAATAACTAAGTAAAACAATACTCCAAACACTCCCATGAGTAACATAATTAAGATTATTTTCAAATCAAAATAGGCAAGCCACCACCGTTTGCTTTTGAGCTCAATATTCATATGAATACCATTCCCTTCTTTAACGGTTATTACCTCCGAGCGGAACATAGAATAGTTCGGCGCTGAAACTTCTATATAATACAATCCCTCAGGGACCAAAAACGCATATTTACCCGTTTTATCGGTAATTTGGGGATTTGTTTGCTGGAATTCATCACTCGGCCAGAGTTCGTATTTCTTGAGCACGGGATTGAGCCAGTATAACGAAACAATTGCTCCGTTCACCCGCAGCTCTCCGCCCATAACATTGCTGTACACATACCCCTCTGGATCTACCACTACAATCAGCCTAATTTCCTTGTTTCCAACCTGAATATCCTTGTAATTCATAACCGTGATTACTTCGTATTCTCCCTCAACTGCGGGAGCATTGACTGTGGCGGTATAAATACCATCATAGTCTTGATCTTGGTACTCAAATTCTTCTACCAGGAAACTCGGCTCAACTTTAAGGGTGCCTTCTGATGATAACGCAAGTTTGGGATTCGAGAACAGGAGAGACGCGGAAAGAAATTGAAGAGAAGTTTGGAACGCGGATTCTCGGGGTTTTCGTGCACCCATAATCAAGTATCCTTTAACACCGTATACCGCCCCTTCGGGTTTAACCGCAAGCTTAATAGGTTGACTTGAGAGCGTATCAATTTTTTGTTCAAGCTTGCCGTGTTCGTTGAGAGATAATCCAATATTAAAATCTATCAACTCATTGGCTGTCCGTGCAAAAACGATTTCCGTAGGAATTAAATTTTTAACCGTTGTTGAAAAATCTGCTAAAGGAATATTTTTAGGCAAAATGAACTGAGATGATTCTAGCTCTGTTTCTACTACTCCTCCTTGTTCAAATTTAGGAACGTCTACATCGGTATTTGATACATCACCTATTATTGAAAGCTTTTTGCCATCAATATCTTGCACCGCTGTTCGTTGGGCCAATCCTGGAATGGTCAACTCAACCCCTTGAAGCCGTTGCACGACTGCATTGGCAGTGGTAATGCCGGTTTCTTTAAATAACTTCCCTATTTCAGGCAACTTCTGCGCGAGTATTCTTGTTTCGGTCGGCAGAGGGGCAAAGAGGAAATCGCACATTGAGTCGCATGAGAAGAGATCCCACTGGCCCCGCAGAGCCAAAGGCGCTTCTTTTTTTACTGCTTCTTCAATAGGAGGAAATACTATTGGCTGTGGCCCAGGAGAAAGAATGTCAATGATTTTATCAACGGGCGGTTTTATGATTCCAATCACCGAATCTATAAGACCGTTTGGCTGATAGTCAATGGTTGTTGAAAATACTTTCGAAGCAAGCCCATACTTATCAAGTAACTTCACGTAGACTGTTTTGAGTCCTTGCCCAGAGCCAAGAAGCCAGGTTTTTGTGGGTTGATATGGTTCCTGTGCTGCATTAGCAAATGTAGGATCGTTGGAAATAATCATTGTTTGAACATCGGCATTGGCTTTAATAGATAAGGTAACATTTCGGCTATTAGTGCTGGGCTGACCATTGTTTATAGTTACAGAAAAATTCCCAGGTAACTCATTTGCCGCCCGACTGCCGCTGGAAGTAACAGTCGAGCCGCTTGAGCCTGAATCACTCGAAGCTGCTGCACTGGTAAAGGTTGCTGATCGGGGATTAGAAGTTGATTCAAATGAATGATTGTCTATAATGTACGCGTAATACGTGTGCGAACCAGCGGTATCTGAGGATAATATGGTGTAGCTGCAGTCGGGATCGGATGAGTCAGCTGATGAACTGCACCACGTACCACCTGCTCCACAAGCACCCGAGGCAAAATCACTTGATTTACATACATATAAGGAAACGGTATCTGCGGTGTCATTCGTGTCTGAATCGGAAGCGGTGGCAGTAAAGGTAACCGCACTTCCAATAGCAATAGATCCTGAAGTATTAACAATGGCACTAAAACTCGGAGCATGATTGACCTCAAAAGGTGACCCATTGCTCCCCGATCCCTGGCTCGACGAAGAACAGATAGAGAATGTGGCGTGATCGCAGACAAACGCATACCATGCGTTGGTTTCTGCATCTCCTGAAAGCGTTGTATAGGTTACCGAAGCCTGACTTCCCGAGGTCGTTGAAGAAGAAATAGCCCAATTCCCGCCCGTGCACGTGGGAACAGCGTTGTCGTTGGCAGAAATAGCGTTTGTTTTACAAATTGCAAGATAATAATTTTCTGACTGGGGGTCAGTAGCGGTTCCCGTAAAAGTAACATTACTGCCAACATTAATGGGGCTCGATGTAGAACCGCTATCGGAAGGACCTGCAGAAAATGAAGGGACAGTATTAAAGTTCCAATTGGTATTATTGCCGCCATTGGTGTTAGTGCCGTTGTTGGCAGTGACACCCGCTCCCCCTGAAGCATCTGAGTATGAAGGAGTTATATAAGAAACCGATTGAGTAACACCGGTGTTATTGACTGTCAAAAGCCAAGTTGTGGCAGCAGTTTTAGGTGAAATAGTAAGGATCTGACCTGAGGCGCCGGTGAAGGTAAGTGATCCATTGGCCTTAATAGTCTGGGTTTTACTTGATTCAAATTTTACCGTACGAGCAGCGGAAGCCGTTACCGCCAGACCATACCAAGTATTGTTATCATCAATAGTTTGAGTTCCAGAGCCCGAGAACGTCACAGTTCCTGATTGCGAGGTAAAGGCACCATCGTTAACCCAATCCCCCCCGACCGCAATTGCATGGCTTGAGCCTGAAACATCCAATGTGCCCGAGGTAATACTCATATCGTCGCCAACGATGAGAGAAGCTCCCAAGGTCGTGGTACCAGCATGATTAATGGCAACACTGTTAAACGTTTCATTACTGTTAATAGTCCCTCCGGCAACGTCAAAGGTAACGGTGCCCGTGCCTTCGGTAAAGGTTCCTGAACCTGTGTCGGTCCAGGATTTTGCGGTGATAGCGAAGTTGGTGCCACTCACATCGAGCGCTCCTCCTGACAAAGTGAGTGTGTCATCTAAGTCTAACGCAACGCCTAAGGTCGTGGTACCGGCATGGTTAATAGTAACGTTTTCAAACGTTTCATTGCTATTGATCGTCCCTCCGGCAACATCAAAGGTTACTGTCCCCGTGCCTTCGGTGAAGGTTCCTGATCCCGCATCGGTCCAGGATTTTGCGGTGATACCGAAGTTGGAACCCGAAACATCCAACGCACCGGCGGTAATAGTCAAAGTGTCATTAACATCCAAAGCACCTCCTAACGTTGCTGTCTGGCCAGATTTATCAATAATCACATTAACATAGGTAGCACTAATTACTGTTTGTGCTCCGGCAGTTGATGTGTAGCTCACCGTGTTTCCGCTTGCGGTAGCAGTTAATGTGGTAATGGTTGGCATAGATCCAGAAAACGTAAGCTGAGCAGAGGAACCTTGAGTCAATGTGGTGACAGTCGGCTGTGCCCCCGAGAACGTTAAACCCGTTGAGCTTGTGATACTATTGGTAAGATTGGTAATCGTGAAAGACTGTGAACCTGAGACGGTTTGTGCGTTGGTACTAAAGGTGTAAGTGCCGGTCCCTGATGTAAACCCAGATGAACTATTATTAGTTAAACCTCCTCTGAATTCAAACGCAGGATTGTTGCTCGTCGTCCATACTCCACCACTATTAATAGTAACTCCTCCTACAAAAAGGTTGGTGCCTGTTGCAGAATCATCATTTAAAGTACCACTGAGAGAAGTCGTAGAGTTAGCAGTCAAGTCAAAGGTAGAAAGTTGCAGGGTGCCCGCAGAGATAGTAAGTGCGCCGCCAGTCGCAATAGCAGCTCCTAATGTTTTAGTACCAGTACCCGAATTAGTCATGGCATCAAAAGTAATAGTTCCCGAATTTAAGGTGGCGTCCCCGTTTCCTGAAAAGACAGTGGTGGAAGTTCCGCCAATAGTGAAAGTGCCAGCGCGAGTAAATAAAGTACCTGAGGTTCCTGTAACGGTGAGCGTCGAATTCCTAATATTTAAAGTAGACCCGCTGGCAATAGAAAGTGATCCGGTAGAAAATGCATAATTGTTTCCCGATGACGTATCGAGCGTTGAAGTGCTTGTTGACCCCTGCACCGTGGTAAGTCCTGTAACGGTTAATCCTCCGGTGGTCAAGGTAGTGGTCAAAGCAAAAGACCCGGTAGTAGGAATAGAATTAAGAGCACCGGCAACGAGCAAAGAATTCCCCAGCGTGTATGCTCGGTCAGCAGTTAGCTTCGGGCGTAAGGTAAGGTTTCCGTATCCTGGAGTAGAAAGTGCGGTCACAGTCGTGGCGGCATTGGAAAGATAAATAACGGTGGAAGCAGAGTTAATAGTGTATGTGGTAAATGTTGGCAGCGATTGAGCAGTAGTCTGCGTGACTCCCGAGTCGCAGGTGGCATTGGTAGCCCCGGTGGTTCCGCCAAGGCAGAGTGTTCCGCCTGAATCAATTTGCAGAGTGCCCGCAGTCCCCGCGGTGATAGTTTGGTTTTCCTGATTGAGCACACCGGAAGCAATCCAGAGCTTGTTGCCAGAATTATTATCAGTAGTAAGCGCCGCTCCCAGGTTAATAACCGTCGCGGCTGCATTTATTTTTAAAATATGCAAACTGGTGGCCGCCGATAAGAGTGTCGGTGACCCAGATGCTGAAGTAACATCCCACTGCGATGTTGTCCCCACAGTCGTAAGCGTTCCCGTTTTGGTGAACAGAGTGCCCGAGGTTCCTGTAAGGGTGACTACCGAATTATTAGGAGTAAATGTGCCTCCGGTAGCGATATTAATGGAGCCTGATGAAAGAGCATAGTTGCTGGCAGAAAGGGTGTCTAAAGTGGAAGTGGCCGAACTTGCCCTTTCAATAGTAGTGCTTCCGGTAACATTTAAGGTTCCCCCCAAATTAACAGTAAGGGCGAGTGCCGAACCAGCAGAAGGTACAATATCAAACGCACCCCCTACGGTAGTGGTACCTGAAGCAAACGTATAAGCTCGGGCGGCGGTGATAGTTGGAGATAAGGTGAGGTTATAATAAGTGAGCGCGTTAATGTTGGTAGCGCCATCACCTTTAAACGCCACTGTTGAAGCATTAGCGGTGAAAGTGCCGGAAACAACGAGAGGATTAGAAGAAACTGCCGTCCCGGCGTTAAAAGAAGCTATGTGGCAAGTCCATAAGTCATTGGCATGACTGGCATCTGCATCCAATATCCCCGAGTCAATAAAAGAGTACCACATGGAAGCATAGCTGTGGCCAGTCAAGGTTCCAGTAGCTGCTGTATTATTAATATTCCTATTTGTCCAAGTGCCAGTATTATATGAACCCCTGGTACCAACAACTAACCCTTCACCGGTTACGCCAAGCGTAATGTTACCTGAAGAACAGGTGGCGCTGCTTCCACTATTTGTATTCTGTTGGTCCAAGGTTATTGTTTGCCCGCTAGTGGAAAATTCCATAACCATCCAATCAACAAAACTTTCCGTGCCATTAATGCTTAACGTATAAGTTTTATCACCACCATTAGCTGACAAAAGCCACGCCATCTGGCCATGCATATCGGTACCATTATCTTTTAAAGTACCTAATGTAAAATTACTGGTGCCATCTGTAATACTTGTTATACCAGTTCCACCAGAGGATCCTTCCCATTTAGCAAAAGCCACGATTAAATTTCCCGCAGTAACTCCCGTAAGGGCGTTGGTTAAATCCGTGCTGCTAGTACTGGCAGCGCTTTGGACAAATGCAGGCGAAGTAGGTGGGGTTGCCACTCCTATATTCCACGTTTTACTTCCAGCATCTAATGTTTGATTTGCGGCAACCGTCGTTACACCGGTAGCCGTAATCGCTCCCGCTCCCGTAGCAGTAGTGGTAGTGGTGCCGGACCCGTCGCCAAAGGTTAAATTATAAAATGTCCACGCAGTGGCTCCGCCAAAATTTCCAGCAGCGTCAACTAAAAATATTCCGCCAGTCATGGTAATAGTTCCATCACCGGTAACATCTCCACCATTAACGGTGATATTAGAGGCGCCTGAAAAGGTGCCTCCACTGACTACCAGATCATTAGCTACGGTAGCGGCGACTGACGTCACCGTGCCTCCAGTAATCGTTAAATTATAATAGGAACTTGTCGGTGCTTTTAAGGTTGCTGTTGCGGTGTAGGTCACGGTATTTGGGGTATTAGTGCTGGCGTCAAAGGTGCCCGACCCCGAATTTGTGCTCCCCATTGTCAACGATGAATTGGCTCCCTGAGCCCAGTTGCCGGTGAGAGTTAAGGCTCCCGTGGCAGTGACCGTTCCCGTATTATTATTAGTAGTGGTTCCCGCTGAAACAGTAAGGGCTCCACCAAAGGTAATACTCGTTGAACCAGCCAAAGCTTGGGTGGCTGAAAGAGTGGCGGTGCCAGTGCCCGTATTAAAGGTAGTGCAGTTTGCGGTAATCCCTGCAGCAAAACTGGTGACAGTGGCAAAGCCAGACAGATCAAAACTACCGGTAGTACAGGTGACCGCTCCCGTGAAGGTTTTAGTGCCCGTGGCCGAGCTTACCGCCAGAGTGCCTCCGGTGAGGTCGGTGGTGCCAGCAAAAGTAACAGCTACTCCTCCCAGGGTAAGAGTGCCACTAGGCAAAGAAAGTTTACCCCAAGTTCCCGCAACATTGATGGCACTGGTGCCAGTGGAAACTAAGGTGGTAGCAGCGTTAATGGCAAGAGTTCCACCAGAACTTACAGTGCCGGTAAGATTAATAGTGGCAGCACCGCTAGTATTAAGCTGAGCATTAGCAGCAGTATCGGTAAAAGTAATGCCTCCGGCAGCAGTAATGACTCCGGTGCTTGCACTAATTTCTGAATATCCATTAACACTATTACCCTTAATAGTAATTAACCCCGTTACTGCTAAAGTTCCAGTTCCAACGGTAATTGCTTTAGCTGCTCCACCGGTGCCATCAGCATGAATAGTAACCGCACCGGTTACGTTAAGTGTATTGCCGTTTAAAATTACTGATGCGCCATTTGCCGCACCACCAGCACTGCCTACTGTTAAACTGGCAATAGTGATAGGAGAAGTATTAAGGGTTATATCTACACCTCCTCCAGTATCAAGAAGTACCGTATCACTGTTGCCGTTAGTAGGGGAACCCGGATAGCTACTTATTACAATTATCCCATCGCGCTGTGTTAGTCCAACTAAAATCAGTTGTACCATTGGCCTCGCACGCAAATGCCGGATCTACGATCTGGTCGATATCCACGCCGGCTTGCGACGGGCTCGGCGCGCCGAGCCCGTCGCCCGAACCTACGGCGTTTACAATTTTTAAATCAAACAGGTCTGTAGGAGTTTCGAGGTCAGTCAAAAGAATGCGGTACTTCCCATCGTGGTCAATTGGGTCAAACGTAGCAATAGGATCTGCAGAAACATTTCCGTTTTGATCAATAGGATAGACTTCAATGATTATGAGCTGATTTTCATTAGTAGGCCTGGCGTACAAAGTAATATCTCTCTTGTTATTTAAAATAGTATCGAAGGTAGCTCGCACATACTGGCCAGCTTTAATAGTTTGATACACTTGATCGTGGTCGTGAACCTGGTCAGTGATATCTTTAAGAATTTCTTTTTGTTCGTCTAAGTGAAGAGCTTCGGCAACATATATAATATCAAAGTCCTGCTCAGACAAGTGAGGAACAGTCCATTCAACATAATCTAAATATCCATTACCATTCGTGTCATAGACATTGAATGCAATATTAATCTGATTATTTTCATCTTTTTGCCCTTGCCATTTTTCATCAGCAAGATCTTCAGCACTGGGCGTTTTCCATTTTATTTTTATTTTATTTTCTTGTCCTACTTTGAAAATTTCAGGAATAGTAGTTGAAGCAAGGACATCTTTTATAGGATTCTCAGGATCCTCATTGGGTGCTGAAACGGTAACTAATTTTCCCTTGGCAGTTTCTTTTTCAGTAATAGTGGGGGCCTCAGTCTCATAGGTAATTTTAATAACCTCGATCAGCTCCTCTGGGATTTCAACAACATCTTCTGGCTCGGTTTCCTGATTTTCTAAATCAGGAGCAATAACAGGAATCTCTAAGGTATCCTCTTGATCTTGTTGTGAGCCTGTAGCACCAGCGGTTTCTGATGGTTGAGGTTGATTTTCTTGTATCTCTAATAGCTCTTCTGCCTCATCAGCTACCTCAGTATCATCTTGAATTTCAGAAGACACATCCACAAAGACGGCGTCGGGAGCTTGGATGACAATGATGTCAGTTGATTCTGATTGTTCTTCTTGCACTTGTTCTGGCGATTCTGTTTTGGTCGGTGACTCAGCTGGCTCGACTGGAGTTTGTTCAACTGATTGTTCACTGGATGGTAGTTCAGGTTCTGAGGGAGTTGCAGAGTCGTCTGTTTGGGCTGAAACTTGCCAAATAGTAGCAAGCAAGAAATTTTTTAACCCAGAAAAGATGTTATAAGTTTTAGAGGACCTGTCCTCCGTAGCTTGCTTGTCCGCCGAAGCCTTGGCGAAGGAGGATGGTGGAGTCTTTTTTATGGCAGCGGCCAACTGATATTTTTTTTCTAAACTGAGCTGGGCCGTTTCGTTGGGATTAGAAAAGAGAATATCATCAGCTTCTTCTTGGCTAATAGACTCAATAGTGATGTTTTTTGCTCCCTTAGGAAGCTTTACCAAGCGGTGTTTACCGGTGACAGAAGACTTTTTAACCAAAACGGTGTACGTAGTCGGCCGCCCGGCCATAGTAATTGAGGTTTGCTTTATCGATACGTCTTTGATTTCCTGCGATTGAAGAGTAGGTTTTTGGAAAAATATACCAATCGACAACAAAAATACTGAAAGAGTAAAAACGACTGTGTTTTTTGGTAATAAGCGTAAGAAATTATGTTTCCTTGCTACCTGGGTAACTTTGATGCTATGAAAATGTGACTGAGCCGAAGTGAAAAATTTTCTGCTTTTTAGTTTTGAAAAAAATGCAGATAACCCAAAAGGCATTACATTAAAATGTTCTTTTGGCTTTAACATCCGGATTTCTAGCGCAACAGGCTTATTTTGAAGGGTTTTCTTGACTTTTACCCTTACAATGCTTTTAGGGTATTTCCGCTTTTTCATCAAAAAATTGTAATCAAAAAATAAAGCGACAAATATTAGTTCATTTTATCACAATTTACAATGACGGGGAGCACCTCAAAAGTGGATAACTCCATAAGCTCGCGGGGGTCGGACCCCCGCGAGCTTTACTCTAAGTCGACATTGTAAAAAACATTGATTTCCCCTTTATATTTAATCCAATTTTCTACTGCTTCCTTACATCCCTGTTCTTGCCCCATGATTTCTAATAAAAATTCTCTTTTTGTCACTGATGGAAAATTTTTGATTCCAATATAATCTTGATAACTTGACCACTTATATTGTTCTAAAAATTCAATAACTTTTTTAGGATTTTTAATTCCTTTTTCTTTAAAACCCGGCTCTATTAATGACGTAGGATTTACATGAATATAGGTAAAAACATTTTTTAACTGGTCATTGCCCTCAATATGCACTGCTTTAAATTTATTAAAAAGATGCCCCTTGCGTTTATATTTTTGATTGAAATAAGCCGCATAACCAGTACCAACTTTTTTTATAAAATTACTAATACCATTATCTTTTAATTGCTTAACTAGTAAATGAATATGATTAGGCATAAAACAAAAAACTAAAACCTCTACTAATAAATTCCTCGTATCAGCAGCGGGGGTCGGACCCCCGCTGGCTTTTTCTCTTTTTCGCTCTTCTCTTCTCTTTCTAATCTCTATCAAGTGAGGTGTATTAAATTCATAAATAGAAAAAATACCGCGATAATAATCGTTTACATCTTTGAAAATTACAGCATCTCCTACTCCCCTGAGAATAATATGATAGAATTCATTACTAAATAATTGTGGCCTTTTACTTGGCATAATGCAGCTGGTCAGATCCCGCCGTGTTTATTGTATCACTATTTTTCATTGATTAAAAAAACTGTACAACGTACAGTTGAGAAGCAGAAAACATAGTAAAATTAACCGCCCGAATCAGAAGACTTTTAAGGGGCGGGGGGAACCGCAACTTCATTGATAAACTCTCGCGTACTGCCTGCTGCTGTAACAATAGTCTTAATTGTTTTATCTGAATCTAAAGGTAACTCTTTTTTAGTGGCAATAGTAAAATTCAAAAATGCTTTGCCGTTGTCTTCCATTTCGCGAAGCTCTGGTATTTGGTTTCCGTCAAAGATAATAGTATGGTTGTTATTTAAAGATCCATATTTGCTCTTGAATGTCGAGAAATCAAATGCTGACCCTTCTAATTGTATTTGGACCATAATATTATGAACAGGTTTTTGTTCTAAAATGTTTTGCACCACAATTTCATAAGAAAGAACTTCGCCGGCTTTAGCCACATATTCATTCGAGCCATTAATTTCGTGCTTAAGATACAGCTGGGCTCGATTTTCTTGTACGGCGATCATGTGACTAGCTTCTTTAAGCACAACAAACGTGCCATCGCGCCACATGCCCAGCTTTGCTGCAAAGGCAAGTTCTTTAGGAGCGTCAAACATGACTCTCCCTGTCAAGGATACCTTGCCACCATTTTCTTTGTTCATCGTTGGTAATTTCCACTCTGCTTTATCAATGGATGCAGGACGAGAAGAAGTAATATCAAATCCCATCACTGGTTCCAGTCGTATACTTACGTTTTCGAGGGGGTAGTCAACAAGAGAAAAATAATTAATGTCGTAGCTGATCCCCGCGCCCTGATCTAACTCGTGAGGCAGCTCGTCGTATTGGAGAATAAGAGGAACCGAATTAATTGTTGTAACAAACGAAGCTTCTGATTGATAGCGCGCTGACAAATTACGAGGGTTATACGAAAGTTTTGCCTGAGATGTTTTTATGTCTCCTTCCCTGCCCAACAGACGAACTTTAAAAGCCAATGATCCCCCGCCTCCGGGAGAAATGACATCCAACGATTGTTCAATGCGCCGCTTATCATCTTCGGTCAGTGAATTTTCAGGAAGCTCAAAGGTTATCTTGGGATTCTCTAAGGAAAAATTTCCATTGTTTTTATAGGCAATCGTATATTCAATTTCCTCACCCATGGCTACCTGTGAAGGGCCTTTAATTTCCAAAGAGACAATATCTTTTGAAAAAGCGCTGCCCCGGTAATACAAAAACAAAACAACTCCCGCCGCCAGAATAACCACGGCCACCAGAAACACTTTAATCGTTAACACTTTTGATAAAAAATTACCCACCATATCGATTCAATATATATTGTTTATACGTATTGGTAATAATTCCAAGGGACTCAAACCAATTTTTTTCTACTTTTACTTTCAGCAGTATCGGCCATTCCTTTTGTAGCATTAACCGCATTACTTTCAAGAGCGCAGAATTTATTTTTATACCCTCTCTTTTTAAAAAAGAGCACTGCTTGCACAAAACTCCCCCTTCAGCGGCTGAAAAATACAACCCGTAGGGATTAAGCTTTTGGCTGCAGGAGACACACGAGGCAAGCTCTGGCTTATACCCCAGCAAACTGACAAAATTCCAGAAAAAGTAGGGGTAAAGAAGGGAAAAGTTTGCAGTGGTAAGTGAGAGATTATCTAACATACCGAATGTTTCATTTAGTAATGCAAAAATACCTTCATCTGGTTCTTGGCCTTTAATACACCTGTCAACAAATTCGCTGATGGTTTTAGCTACCATAAGTTTTTCTGGGCTCTGGCTGATCTCTGGGAATTTTTCTACCGTAAGGGCATCGGTCAATGTTTTTTTATTTTTGCCCTGAATAAACTCAATCTCTGATAAGCCAAACAACGGAATACCGCTCCGTAATTTTGAAGCAATTTTCCGAATAGATTTACCGACTACTTCAATGCGACCAAAATCTTTGGTAAAAACCGAAAAAATTCTGTCGGCCTCAAACATATCTTCTGTTTTAAATACAAACCCCTGCGTTTTTTCCATAATACTACCTCTTTACTATATCTTTTTCTCTTTAGCCTTCTCCAGCAAAATTCTTTCATGTGTCGCTGCGCGGCGCTCCGCTCCCGTTGGCGCAGAGAATTCTTTCTTCTTTAATTCTTTGATATGCTTGTCGATATCTTTTTCCTTAATGTGTACGTATTGCTTTTTAATTTTATCAGCAACACCTTCTCGTTCGCGAGTCTCCATTTTTATGGCATCACTATTAGGGATACTTTTGAGGACTTTCTTTAATTCATAGGGAGTTAATCCTTCTTTATGCTCTTGGAAAATAGATTTTTCTTCTTCTTTCTTTTTTGGTTCTGAAGGTTTGCTAAACAATATCTCTTTTAATCCTTTCGGTTGACCGGGAGTCTTGGGGAATTCTTTTGACGATGGATCAAACTTGCGATCACCAAAAGGAACTTTGGGTTCGTAAACCATATAATTATTGTTTAATTGTAATAATAATTTTATGTTCTCCTAAGATTACTTGCTTCCCTAAGGAAATTTCTTTTTCGAAAGAAATTTCCTTAACACGCACTTGCGAGGTTATTGTTTCTTTATGTTTTTCAATAAGATTTTGGATTTCTTTTTCTGAAGATATGGCCAAAGAAACAACATCCTGAGGTTTTAATCCCGCTTCCTTTCTCATATCCTGAATAGAGCGGATAATTTCACGCAGAGTTCCTTCATCTTTGAGTTCCTGGGTCAGATTTGTATCAAGTTCAACTTCGTGCTCTATAGAATCATCAAATACTACCTCTTTGACATTCACTTCGTCTTTAATTAAATCAAGGAGCTCGTCACTATCTTTTATTTTTGATTTTTGATTTTTTCCGCCCGAGGCGGATCCGCCTTTGGCGGAAACTTTCAAAGTTGCCAGTGGCTGGCGAATTTTAATAGCTTTAAGGGAGCGCTCTGCCAAAGCCCCAGCAACAATCATTCGCACTTCATCCATTTTTTCTTCCAAATCTAAGTCGGTGTGACCCTTAAGTCCTGGCCAATCTTGTAAATGAACTGACTCAGGTAATTTTTCATTACGCAGAGTTTGAAACATTGCTTCTGCAAAAAAAGGAATGACTGGCGAAATTATTTTTGCTGTGTGTAAAAGAACATAGTAGAGAGTAGTTATTGCTTCTGTTCGATCGGGACTGCTTTCGCCCGCCTGCAACGCTGTAGCAACTGCGGGCAGGTGAAAACGCTTTCTGGACCTGCGTACATACCACAGAGACAAATCATTAATAAAAAAATCTTCTATTGCAGATACTGCCTTGGTAACATCATATTTTTCCATATTAAATTCTACGAGAGAAATGACGTGCTCTAATTTTGAAATAATCCAGCGATCGAGCACATTCTTGGGCTTTATTTTCAAGACTTCTGGTAGTTCATTTTTTGGCACGTACGTGCCAAAAAATGTATACACATTATACAGTGTCAGTAATTTTCTCTTTATTTCTTCAATAGGAGTGTAGCCAAAGTTGGCATTTTCTGCGGGATTTTGCCGCATATAAAACCACCTAATAGGGTCAGCTCCCACTTTTTCAACAGCATCATCAAACCAAATCGCATTTCCCTTTGACTTATGCATCTCTTCCCCTTTTTCATCTTTGACCAAGCCATAGCCAAAGATAGTTTTCACAGGAGCTGTTTCTTCCAAAACTGCTGCCATTACTAATATTGAATAAAACCAATTTTTAAACTGACCAGGAAATGATTCAGAGACAATTTCTGCGGGAAACCATTTTTTCCAATATGATTTATCGTCTAAGTAATTCATAGTCGAAAACGGCACAATACCCGCATCCAGCCACGGATTCCCCACGTCTTTAATGCGACTCATAAGAGATTTATCCCGATTGCTTTGCAATCGAGGATCCTCGGTCGCTTTGCGACCGGGACACTTCTTGCAATTGATTTTTATATTATCTATCCACGGCCGATGAGGTGAATTCCCTTCCCGCCCAGATTCGCCTACTCGAGGCTCGCCTTCGCCCGCGAAGGCGGCCCATCCCTCCACTGCCCGCTTTTTGAGCTCTTCTTTTGAACCAATGACTTCAAAGTTTCCGCATTCTTTGCATTCAAAAATCGGCAGGGCCAAACCCCAATATCTTTTTTTAGAAATAAGCCAGTCGTGCATATTTTTGAGCCAGTCGATTTCTCTCTCGCGACCAAACTCAGGAATCCAGTTAATTTTTTTGGTAATTTCCATCAATGGCTTTCTCAGCTTTTCCATGGAAATATACCACTCATCAACTACCCGCCACACCAATTCGGTTTTACAGCGCCAGCACGTGGGATAGCGATGTTTATACTTTTCAATTTTAAAAACAAAATTTTCTTTGGAAGCCAAATAATCCAAAATTATTTTAGGGTCTTTTTTGGCGTTTTTTCCTGAAAATTCTCCGAGCCCATCAATATAATTGGCTTCCTCATCAATAACCTCAATAAGAGGGAGATCGAGTTTTTTACCGAGCTTAAAGTCTTCTTCTCCTGCTGAAACAGCAGTATGCACCATGCCCGTTCCTTCCTCAGTAGTAATAGGCATAATGCGATTGTCAGTCGCAACAACGGTGTGGAACTTTTTAGATTTTTCAGAAACTTCTCTAACGCGCGGCAATTCATCAAAAGCAAACGTGTATTGCAAACCAACTAATTTACTCCCTTTAACCGTCTTTAAAATTTTTGGCTCGTCACCAAAAATTTTGCTGACCAAATCTTTTGCTACCCAGCTTGCTCCGCCAACAGCAGAGTCCTCAACTAAAGAATAATCCAGCGTTTTATCAACGGCGACAGCAATGTTAGCAGGAAGCGTCCACGGCGTTGTCGTCCATACCAGTAAATATTCATTTTTTGTACCAGTAATGGGGAGTCTAAAATAGATTGACTCATGAGTAATCTCTTTATATTCCTCAGTTAAAATTTCGTGCTGGGAAATAGCTGTGCCACAACGCGGACACCAGGGTACCGAATCTCGCCCTTTATACAAATATCCTAACTCCCAACATTTCTTGAGAAAGTGCCAAATAGCATAATTGTTTTCGTCAGACATCGTGTAATAACTGTTCTCCCAATCCATCCATTGACCCAGTCGCACTGATTGCGCAGTTTGAATAGCCGCGTATTTTCTCACGCGCTCTTTGCATTTTTCAACGAACTTATCAATGCCATACGCCTCAATGTCTTTTTTAGTTTTGAATCCCAGCTCCTTTTCTACCTCAACTTCCACCCACAATCCTTGGCAATCAAACCCGTTTTGATAGCGCTCATCAAAACCTTTGGCAGCAAAGTAGCGCTGAAACAAATCTTTGTAGGTACGCCCCCACGCATGATGCACGCCCATGGGATTGTTTGCGGTAATCGGGCCATCCAAAAAACTCCAGCGTTTTTTGCCTTTATTTTTCTCTCGCAGCTTTTCAAATATGTTATTTTCGGCCCAGAATTGGAGAATCTTTTTCTCTTCTTCCGGAAAATTATATGCCATAGTTACCCCGGTTAAATAAAATCTTTCGGATTTTAATTTCGCGAAGCGAAATTATTTAACTGGGTGAATTTTAAAAAAGAAGGGCGTGGCGTGTTCCGCGCCCCTATTACTTCTTTTCAACTTCGAAAGGACTTTTTTGTTTGTTCTTATCGTACCAGAGCTTATCGCCCTCAACGAGCATATCCATAATCTTTTGGCTTTCTTGTATTTTCCGACCCATCTTCTCCCTGAATTCTTTTTCGTTTTTTACATTTACAATCGATTCTATAAAATCAAATCTAATCCTATCCTGCATCCACAACTCAGTGGCTATACGATGGTGTATACAATGATTCGACACTCCTACTCCTGCAAATTCACTTTCGCTAATGGCACGATTTAGGTAATGTTTGACAATCTCATCTTTATTCATGCCCCGCCACTGGTAAGTATGAGGTAATCCTTCATCTATTTGGGGATACGCCATGTAGTCCTTAATTTCAATTTTGTATTCACTTCTCAAGCGCTCTTCGTATTCTCTTAGTAGCTCTTCTATAATTCGCTTTGTATTCGGATCTTCTGCTTGGTGGCTTCTGAGTTTTTCGTACAGATTGAAGTTATTTCTTAGTACGATCTGGAGTTTTGCCCGTTGCCGAGTACGAAAGCTATTACTGCTTAAATCAGCAATGACTTTTTCATCACTGAACATAAAGATACATACCATGAGCCATACCATGACGCCCTCCCTTCGAAGGTTGAATTGAAAAGGTGCTGGTTTAAACTGGTTTTAACTCCTGCAATTCGCTCTTGGTTATTTTATTATATTCTGCAGTCAGTTCGCGCACTTCGCCCGTATGTATCTGCACATAACCGGGAATTGTTTTACTAATCTGCATGACTTCAATGTCTTTTACTTTTTCTTCTAATAAGCAGAGGGGCGACTGATGACTTACAATAACAATAATTTTGCCCTCATACTTTTTTTCAATATCTTGCAGAAAATTGTACATGCGCTTGGCAATATCAGGATAATCTTCTCCGCCCGCAAACGCGTATCCAATCATCTTGCCACCTGGCTTAATACGTCGCTTAAGTTCAGTAGTATCTATAGGCGAGCCATCAACAATGCCTTCAAGTTCTCTAATATTTTTACCATTAAAGGAACCAAAATCAATCTCTCGAAGACGTTGATCAAACGTTACCGTCAGACCAAGGGTTTGTGCCACTATTTCCGCTGTTTGCTTTGCGCGTAGAACGTCTGAAGCAAAAATCGCATCAATATTCTTTGTCTGTAATATTTTTGCGGCTTCCTTAGCCATCTTAACTCCTTTGTCTGTCAGCGGGTTATCAAAAGTTTCAGGAAAGGATGACATAATCTCTTGCACATTTGAGTGAGCCTGCCCATGCCGCAACATATAATACGTATTGTGTAACTTCATATTTTATATTTTCAGATTAATATCTGCCCGTAGCCGCAGCGAAGGAAAATATATAAATCCCGCAATTTTTGAAAATTCACGAAGTGAAATAAACTTTCAAAAATTGCGAGAGAGCTGCGCAGCAGCGGGGATTTCTACATCTTTTGGGGTGCGGAAATTCCTAGCAACCACAAACCATTGTTCATAATTATAGAGAATGCTTGCGTTAATGCAACTTTATGCCTCGAAAATTCATCACTTTTATCTACAATCTTATTATGAGTATAGTAATTGTTAAACTCGTGAGCGAGTTCAGTAATATACGTTGCAATATAGTGAGGCTGGTATTCTTTTCCTGCTTTTTCAACAACTTCGGGGAAGTGAATCATCATCTTTTCTAATTGACCAATCTCTAATGGCACTTTCTTAAATAATGGCTTCACTCTTTCTTGTTTTGCTTTCTGTAGTACTGATAATGCTCTTACTAATGAATATTGTAAATACGGCCCCGAATCTCCCTCGAATGAAATTGATTTCTCAACATCGTATATAATGTCACTGCCAATCGATTGTTTTAAAATAGAATACTTAATCGCCCCGATGGCAATTTTTTCTATATCGCTATCATGTAGATTTCTTCCGCCAACTTTTTCTTGTATTTTTTTCTTAATTTCATCAATCAAAAATTCTGCTGTTATTACATTCCCTGTTCTTGAGCTCATTTTCCCTTCCGGCAGTCGCAGCATACCGTGGCCAATATGCTTGGTTTTTTGTGCTAGTTTTGGGAAAATCTGCTCCATCGCAGCCAACAGCACTTTAAAATAATCGTTCACTTCGTTTCCGGTAACAATTACCGACCAGTCATATTTATATTTTTTATACTTAATATCGGCCAATCCTAATTCTTTGGCTTCATAGGTAGGCAACCCTTCAGAATTAATAAAAACCCTCGTGTGCAGCCCGACATTCTCGCCTTTAAAAATAATTGCCCCTTTGTCGCCCTGTTCAAAAACTTTTCCCATATTATTTTCTACAATCTGTTTCCCAAAATCAGCTACCTGGCTTTCAAAAAAGTAATAATCAAATTGGGTGTCCAGTTTTTTATAAATTTCTTTAAAATATTTTAAACTCGCATCTTTGCCCTCAGCATACAATGCATTTATTTTTTTATCTGATCCCTCATAAATTTTCTTATTTAATTCAATAATTTCTTCTTTCACTGAATCGTTTGAATCGTATTCTGCAGATCCCAGAGAATAGCACATTTGCCAACTTGAGCCTGGATTCTTTCTTTTTGCCCACAGAGCCTTTGCCACATGAAGCCCAACATCTCCCTGGTAATTGGCTCGTTTTATCTTGGCTCCGTTGAATTCAAAAATTCTTGATAGTGATTCTCCAATCGTATTGCTCATAAGGTGACCAATATGAAAATCTTTAAACGGGTTTGGGTCGGTGTATTCAATCATTATATTATAACCCTTTACGTGCTCACCCTCTCCAAATTTTTTATTCTTTAAAACTTCTCCAACCTGCTCTGCAAAGAAATCTTTTGACAAATAAAAATTAATAAAGCCGGGCGGAGCGACCTCAATTTTTTCTATAAACTTGTGCGGGGAAATATATGAAACAATATCTTCTGCAACATCCATAGGATTTTTACTGATTTTTTTTGCTAAACCCAAAGCAATGTTTGTCGAGTAGTCACCAAATTTTCTAGTGCCGGGGATTTCAACTGAAAATTTTGGTAATTGAGTACCAAAATTTTCAGCGGCTTTTTGAATTATTTTTTCGAGTTCGTGCTTAACCATGGATCGCTGTTCCTTTAAACGGCTTGTCCTGTAAAAAGTTTTCTAAGTTATCGAGCCGTTTTCCATTCATAATAATTACTTTTATCTGTAATACTTCAGCTTCTCTTGAGGCGCGGGGATCAAAAGGCATGGAAAGGCCCGGGCTCCACTTGTTGCCGACAATCTTTCTAAAATTTTTCCAATCTATTTCTTTAAATGCTTTGGCTGAAGGATATTTCAAGGGATTCTTATCATACACATAATCTATGTTGGTCAGATTAATAATTGTTTTAATCCCCATATTTTTTGCCAAGGTAACCGCGCAGTAATCAGTTGACCAGCCGGGCTTCCAGCCTCCACCAACAATCACATCCTTGCGGGTGCTTACTTTTTTGGCAGGAGTAGTAATAATTTCCAAAAAAGCCAATTCGCCAAATGCCTGCTGCACCACCCGTGCGTTCAGACGCGAAACATCAATGCCTATCAAATCCCGTTCATTATTGTCAGCGCCAAATTCTAATAATGCTTTTTGGTAACTGCGAGAAATTTTTCCGCCGCCGACAAAGATAAAAAAGCGTTTTTTATCAAGAAACTTTACAACTGCTTTTTTGAATACCTTCAAAAAAGCAGTATCTATCTCTCCCGGCGCGACCAACGACCCCCCTAGTGAAACAATGATATTTTCTTTAGCCATTGAAAAATTTTATCACAAAAACCCTTAAATTTAAAGCTTTTGTACAATAAAAAACACCCTATGTCGGATGTTCGATATTCTTTATGAATGAATCTTTCAGGAATACCTTAACTTGAGCAATGTGCTGTATTACTCTTTTGTAATCAACATCTTTGCTCCAATAGTTGAGTTTTTTCTGAAGAAACCTAAACAAGGCTTCGGCACTTTTATTCAACACGCATATTCGAGCTGAATTTGCATTGTGTATCTTGCCGTCTAGAAAATAAGCTAATGCGATGAGTTCTTGATCATCAAGAGCGTCCAGAAGAGCTTGACGTAACTTACCCTTCTTAAGAGCCATGTGTGCCTCCTGTTTTGTTAATGTGCCATTACAACCCATGGATTGTAATGCCCCGTTTTTGGGCTTCTTGGCGGAGTTTTTCCTGTAAAACACCCACAATCTTTTCATTGCTAACCACATCATTGTCTTCGCTCACAACAAAAAGGACCTCTTCTTCCTTTATTGGCGAAGAAAAAATCTCCTCTTTTGTATCTGCATACCGATAACCAGTTAGATCTCGCAATCTGGTTGCTACAAGAAAACGCATCCGCATAGAGCACCTCTGTGAAAAAAAAGGGGGGGGTAGAAGTACTTTGATTTATTTACCATATTCTTTTTTTAATGTCAATAATGAAAAAATGGCCCTGCAATGATAAGCTTATAAAATGCATGTTTATAGTGAAAACAAAAAAGCATTTTATGAGTATGAAATCCTTGAAAAATATGAAGCGGGGCTGGTTTTGATTGGCCAAGAGGTAAAATCGATTAAAACGGGGCATATTACCTTGGCGGGCTCGTATGTGGTTATTCGAGCAGAAAATGGCACATTGGCGCCCGTGTTGATCGGCGCTAAGATCCCCGCCTACCAGCCCAAAAATGCTCCCGCCGACTATAACCCCGAACAATCACGATTATTGCTCCTCAATAAAAAAGAGATCAATTATTTGTTCGGGAAGGTCCAACAGAAGGGGTTTGCCCTCATCCCCTTGAAAATTTATGAGAACCGTGGTAGATTAAAGCTGGAATTTGGCCTAGCCAAAGGAAAGAAAAAGTACGATAAAAAGGAAAAGATTAAAGAACGTGACCTCGAACGTCAAATACGCAGAGGTGTAGAATAGCTTGGGAACGTAAGTTTCGACAGATGCCATTTTACAAAATAAGCAAGTTGAGTATTCTCGAATCTCACAAAACTTCGAGAAAAGTTACAACTGCCAACTTAAATCGGCAACCAGCGCTCGCTTTAGCGTAGTGCTGCATCTCTTCTCTTCACTCCTGATAGGGAGAAAGAGGTGTTATATTTTCAGGATAGATGATATTTTCCTCGAAATATCATTGAACTAAAGAGGATTAGGGTATTGCATTTTTGCCTGTTTTCTATGTAATATCAAACCTAAACGGGACACACTTGTAGAATTATTTTGAAAATTCTTCTGGACCCGGCTTCACCGCCGGCGTTTCCACAAAAAATTGGATAAAGTATTAGTAAACAATTTCATACGGTCAAAAGAGGTACGAGTTATTGATGAGACAGGCGCGCAGCTGGGTGTCATGAATATTTTTGAAGCAATTGATTTAGCCAAGTCAAAAGGCCTTGACCTCATACAAGTAACCGAAAAAGTAGATCCTCCCGTATGCCGGATTGGAAACTACGGCAAATACTTGTATTCTGTTCAAAAGAAAGAACGCAAGATAAAAGCCGGTACCAAGGAATCAAAATTAAAAGAAATTCAGCTTGGGTTCAACATTTCCCCCCACGACATCGAAGTCAAAGCCCATCAGGCAGAAAAGTTCCTCAAAGATGGCGACAAGGTAAAAGTTAATCTGGTTCTTCGGGGCCGAGAAAAGGGTATGGGAGACTTTGCTAAAAAGAAAGTGGAATTTTTCAGAGAAAAAATCAATGAATTACTCCCCATTAAAATAGAGAGGGAGCTAAAACGGGAGCCTCGAGGGTTTACGATGATAATTTCAAAACAATAGAATGAACCCCGTTAGAAGTTTAGATGTGATGATAGAAACTTTAGCGGGTTAAATTTTAAAAATAATATTAATTAATATGAGCAAGCAAAAAATATTTCAATGAAATATTTTTTGCCCAGACTTCTAATCGGGGTGAAAACCAAAAAAGCGTTGATAAAAAGGTTCAAGATAACAAAGAACGGAAAGATTCTCCGGCGCCTTTCGGGTCAGGATCATTACCGATCAAAAAAGACGGGAGAATACCGACGCAAGAGCCGTAAATGGGTCCCCTTGGCCAAAGCCGAAGCAAAGAAAATTAGAAAATTTTTATCAGTTTAAACTATCATGACACGAGTAAAAAAGGGGTTATCAGCTCATAAGCACCGAAGGCATGTACTTAAACATGTCAAAGGGTTTCGCTGGGGCAGAAAATCAAAATTAAAATTAGCAAAAGATGCTTTGCGCCATGCGTGGACTTTTTCGTACCGCGACCGAAAAGTAAAAAAGAGAGATTTCAGACAGCTCTGGCAAGTGCAAATTAACGCTGCCTGCCGCGCTCAAGGAATTAACTACAGCCGATTCGTCAATGGATTAAAAAAGAAAAACATTGAACTCGACCGCAAGGTATTGGCTCAATTAATCATAAAGCACCCTGAAATTTTTGGAAAAATTGTTGAATCAGTAAAACAGTAAAGTCTCTAAACAAAAAAACCTCCCGTACGCGGGAGGTTTTTTTATGCTCTATAATCAGAAATATCTATAGTTTTGCAAGCCAATTTTCAGCTGACCATCCTACCAAGCCATTATCATATCTAATATTCCACCATATATACTTTCCTGATTTTGTTGGTCCACCAATTACTGTGCCCATGGCACCTTTATTTTCAGAACCAATTTTTTGGCCATTGGGAGTGTTGCGGACATTAATCTTTGCAGTAGTCACCACCCGATCTCCTACTTTAAATTTATTCGCATTTGCAGCCTGAGTCGTGGCAGAAGCAGATGAAGATTGTGCAGAATTGTTTCCTGCCGCATCGTAGGCGGAAACGGTGTACGAGTAGGTGGTGTTGGCAGCAAGGCCTGTGTCTGAATAACTTGCTGTGG